>Ga0207421_10003712_pt1 | contig 18026 bp, 10 predicted proteins | sample SodLakKL_010_SED_4_FD_187542 | JGI IMG/M metagenome (GOLD analysis project Ga0207421, IMG submission 187542) | Alkaline sediment microbial communities from Lake Tanatar, Kulunda Steppe, Russia - 8KL_010_SED (SPAdes) (version 2) | ecosystem: Environmental > Aquatic > Non-marine Saline and... | reverse complement strand
CCGGTTTCCGCAGGAGGGGACATGAATCAGCAGACACAGCCATCACCAAGAGAGCATCATTTCTACGTTTCGATTGCCAAGTTCCTTTTTCACCATCCGGAGCATGGCATCGTATCCGTGCAGGACCCTATCAAGGTCAGGGATGCAGCGCCGTACGGGCTCAGTCCCCTCATACTATATGGAATCACCGTTGCCGGGTTGCCCATCCGCTGGATGACCTTCACTCCAGTTGATCAGCCCAGGTGCTTCCTGGATGTTCTTCTGGAGGCGTGGCATATCGCCGAGGGCTTGCGTGGCCGACCAGACATCCTGCGGATCAACCGCCACCTCGCGACGGCCAGCCCTGAACTGATACAGGATATGGCAAAAACCGGAGTCCGGGTCGAGGTCGCCGATGCCAGGGAAAAATCCCTTCCAGCTTCCCTGCGCTCAGCCCAGGACGCCAGCCGGTGGCTGCTGAGGAAGCATGACGGAAATGACCGGTCTCTTGCCGGGGCCATTCAGGCCCTTTGCCGTTACGCTCAAATTGACCACGATTTCCGTATCAGGGATGGTCACAGAGGCGTGAACACCCGTGAGGTTGAAGACAAAATCCAGCAGTGGCTGACCTTACCGGCGCAAATGCCAGTGCCTACACTGACAGGGACCGGTGGACTCGACTGGGAACCCGGCCCATGGCTTTCATCCTGGGAGTCCTCCCTGCCGCCCGATCAACCCCGGTATTTCAACCATGATGGATTTGATGGCAATACCTGGATGCTGACAGGCGAGAAAGCACCGGAGGATATCGTCGGGGATGATGATTTCTGGGCCGATAGTGACTATGACAACGCGGCCGAGATCGCCAAGAACCTCGTGGCGTGCTGGCCCAATCCACCTGCAGAGATTGCCAGGTATGCCGGGATCACCCTGCGGGAACTTCAATGGTTCACCTCGGGGAAGGCGTCCCTTGACCGGCATGCGCGGTTTGACCTGGAAGCCTTGCTCGGCATCGAATACGACGAATGCATGGGCAGATATATAGAGGTCGGACCTTATGTCCTGGTGGCCAACAAACCACTGGCCCTCAAAGAAGTCTATGAAGGCATTTCCGGCGGCGGAGATGCATGCCCCTGTGAGATTGTCCCTCATCAGGGAACCGCAGACCCAAGCTGGCGATACGTGTTGATCAACAGGTATGGAGTACCCCCGAGCATTGTGATGGCACCTCGCGGAGCAAAAACCACGGAGCGCCTTCCGGACTTGCTTATGAATTATGACGGCACCCGGGCGGTCGCTCCGGAGTTCTACCGGGATGTCGTTTCCACCTGCGCCCGGGCCTGCCGCGAACCTGCCGCCAACATCCGGGAGATGAAAGGCTTTGTGAAACGCTACGAAGCGCGCTGGGCAGATTGCGCCTGGCAGCCGGAGTGAACCTGTCTGGTTGAGTCAAAGCGCGGGGATTGATCAATGGAAACGGCAAATATGCCGTTCAAGCAAAAAAAGTTGGGTCGCAAGCATATCAAGAGCTTCGCCAATCGAAACAGCCAATCGGGAAACCCGTTTGATTTCTGCTTCCCGATCCTTTATTTTAGGATATGACGTTAAGCTAAAACAAAAGAGAATACCGGTTCAGTTATCATCAACCTATACTGAGCGTTTCAAATTTTCAAAACGTTGAATTCAGTATTATCTTTTATGCGTTCAATCTCTTTCCTTTTTAAAAATTTGAAACGCTCAACTCAGGTCTCATGCAATGCCGGCCGATTTTATTGGTTTAACCACCCCTGGAGCCCCTTATGACGGATGAAAAGACGCGCACCCTCCGCGTGCAATCCAAAACACCCCTGTACCCCGAAGCGGAGCAAATCCGCGAACAAGCAGAGCGAAAAGCGCAATCCCTGGAGCAACCCGATTTTTCCGCCATGACGCCCGAAGCAATCCGACGGGAATTTCATGCATTGCAGGTAAAGCGGCTCGAGGCCGGGCTGCAAAACGAGCAGTTGCTAAGCCGGCTTGAAGAGATGGGCGATCAGGCTGCGCTGTTCCGTCTCGTCAATGAAAACATGCTGGATATGGTCTCTGTGACCGACACGGAAGGCAATTACATTTTTGCCGGCAAATCCCATGAAATCATGGGCTACGAGCGCGATTTCCTTATCGGGAAAAATGTGATGGATTTTGTGCATCCTGAAGATCTCCCGGGTATACTGGAGGAATTCGCCGGATTTGTCGAATCAGGCCTTCCGCGCAAAGTCGAATACCGGAACCGCTGCAGGGACGGCACCTACCTATGGCTTGAAACCGTGGGAAAATTTATTGAGGATGAGCACGGCGTGCGCCAAAAAATCATCTTCAATTCAAGGAATATTACCGAGCGCAAGCATGCGGAAGACAACCTGAAAAAGCTCGAATGGATGCTTTCGGACAAGGCGCCCTCCACCGATGCCGGCCGGACCGAACGATTCGATCAGGGCTACGGCGACCTCACCGAATTGAATCGTGACGGGATGATCCTGAAATCCATCGGCCGAGAACAGCTATACAGCATTGCCAGCGACTACCTGGAACTGCTCGGCACCTCCTCCGCGATCTACGAGGTCAATGGGGATTACGCCCTTGGAATATTCTCCTCCGGATGGTGCCGGATGCTGGATCGCGCCGCGCGCGATCTCTGCAATACGCCGGACAATGCCGAAGCGTTGAATTCCGGACGCTGGCTGTGCCATGAATCATGCTGGAGTGACTGCTCCCGAAAAATCATCGCCGATTGCACACCCATGGACATTGCGTGCAACGGCGGGATTCGACTTTACGGGGTGCCGATCATTGTCAACGGAAAAGTCGCCGGGGCGATTAACTTCGGGTACGGCGATCCGCCAAAAGACCCCGAAGAACTGCGGAAAATAGCCGATACCTACCATATCGATTATGATAATCTTGTACACGAGGCCCATGCATACGATTCGCGCCCACCGTTCATTATTGAGCTTGCTAAAAAACGACTGCATGCCTCGGCCCGGATCATTGGTTCAATGATTGAAACGAAACAGGCTGAAGACGCGCTTGAACACGCCTACGAGCTGATGCGGTATATCATTGAACATGCCAACAGCGCTGTTGCGGTCCACGACATCGACCTGAGCTACATTTACGTAAGCCAGCAGTACCTTGAAATGTACGGGGTCAGGGAAACCGAAGTCATCGGAAAACATCATTATGATGTTTTCCCCGATCTGCCTGACAAATGGCGGGATGTGCATCAAAAGGCATTGGCCGGCAGGGTCTCCCGCAGTGAGCGGGACAGCTATCCCAGAAAAGACGGGAGCCTGGACTGGACCCGCTGGGAATGCCGTCCATGGTATAAAGCCGACGGGTCGATCGGGGGGATTGTCGTCTACACGGAAATTATAAACGAGCGGGTGGCCGCCGAAGAAGCCCTGCGCCAGTCCGAAAACTACTACCGTACCATATTCGAAACCTCCGGTGCGGCAATGATCATTATTGAAAACGACACCACCATTTCCCGCGCCAATTCGCATTTTGCCGAACTTTCCGGCTATTCGGCCCGGGAACTCGAATGGAAAAAATCCTGGACCGAATTTATTCACCCGGATGATGTGGCCCGGATGAAGGACAGTCATTACCTGCGGCGTCGGGATCCGGATGCCGCGCCCCGCCGATACGAGTTCCGTTTCATAACCCGCCACGGGGATATGCGATATATACTGCTTGTTGTGGACATGATCCCCGGAACCGATCAGAGCGTCGCTTCCTGCATTGACATCACCGAACGCAGGAAGGCGGAGGAAAGCCTTGCCGAGCAGCACGCCCTGATCGAAGCCATCTACCGCAATACACCGCTCATTATGATGGTTGTGGACAAGGACCGTCGCCTTCGGCAGGTAAACGGCTTTGCAACGCAGTTCAGCGGACGGTCCGCTGAAGAGATGCTGGGCATGCGGGGCGGCGAGGCGCTGCGCTGCCTCCACGCTTTGGATGATCCACGGGGTTGCGGGTATGGGGATGCCTGCAAAGCGTGTTCTATCCGCAGCAAAGTACTTGAAACCCTTGAAAGCGGACTCCCGAATTTGCAAATCGAGGTGCCTTTTGACTTCACATCGGGAAACGATACGAATGCTTTGACGTTTCTGATATCAACGACCCCCATCTCCTTTCAGGGACAGAGTATGGCGCTGGTCACGATAATGGATATTACCGCGAGAAAACAGGCCGAAAAAGAGCGTGAAAAGCTTCAGGCCCAGCTCAACCAGGCGCAGAAAATGGAATCCGTTGGAAGACTGGCAGGCGGCGTGGCCCACGATTTCAACAACAAGCTGTCCATTATCAACGGTTACGCCGAAATGGCCCTCGATATGATGGATCCGTCGGACCCGCTTCGGGAATCGATCCGGCATATTTACACCGCAGGCAATCAATCCGCCGGGATCGTCCGGCAGCTGCTGGCTTTTGCCAGGCAGCAGACCATCAGCCCGGTGCTGCTCGATTTGAACGACACCCTTTCCGGGATGCTCAAGATGCTGCAGCGGCTGATCGGCGAAAACATCGATCTTGCATGGCACCCCGGGGCCGGCCTGTGGCCGGTAAAAATAGACCCCTCCCAGGTGGACCAGGTAATGGCGAATCTCGCCGTCAATTCACGGGATGCCATATCCGATGTGGGGAAATTGATCATAGAGACGAAAAACACAATCGTTGACGAGGATTACGCCAAGAGCAATACTGAAGCAACGCCCGGACGATACGTCATGCTGGCCGTAAGCGATGATGGATGCGGAATGGAAGCAGCGGTCATGGACCAACTGTTTGAGCCGTTTTTTACCACCAAGGAAATCGGAAAAGGAACCGGCCTGGGACTGCCCACGGTTTACGGCATTGTCAAGCAGAACAAGGGATTCGTCAACGTATACAGTGAACCCGGGGAGGGAACGACATTCAGGATATATCTTCCTTCCCATGAAACGGAAGACGGGATTTTGCATTCCGCCAACGAACCCGGCAGGGAAGTTCCGACGGGCTCGGAAACCATCCTTCTGGTCGAGGATGAGCCCGCGATTTTGGCGATGGGCAAAGAAATGACGGTGCGCCTCGGCTACACCGTATTAACCGCTGAAAATCCGAATCATGCGCTGCAGGTGGTTTTGGAACATGAGGGAAGCATCGACCTGCTCATAACGGATGTGGTCATGCCGGGGATGAATGGGCGGGATCTGGCATCACGATTGAGTGAGGGTCAGCCCGGACTCAAAACGCTTTACATGTCCGGCTATACAGCCGATGTGATCGCCTATCACGGGGTGCTGGATGAAGACGTGATGTTTATCCAGAAACCTTTTTCCATGCAGGATCTGGCTGTTAAAATACGTGAGGTGATTGAGCAGGAATAGGCAGATTGCCCGGAAACCTTCCGCCGGGCAATCTGAGTCGGGAACTACAGCAGATCCCGGTCTTTGAGACCCTCGATTGCCCGGGTGCTCCCGATGACCATGAGCCGGTCGCCGGCCACAAGCTTCTCGTCCGGCCCTGGCGTACGGATCTGTTCCTCGCCCCGGTGAATTGCGACCACGGTCACCCCATAATTCTGGCGAAACTGCAGGTCGGCAAGGCTTTTTCCGATGTTTTCGGAATTTTTCGATACCCGCATCTCGGCTACTGCAAACCGATCCTCCCCGTCCGTTCCGCTATCCGGCATCTCGTTGAGCAGATCCTCGGCCCGCTTAAGCTCTTCATCCGGGCCGGTAAGCACCAGCCGGTCACCGGGATATATCTGAAAATCCGGGCCCGGATCGAAGTGGACATACCCCGCCCGGCTGACTGCCAGAATGGAAACCCCCATTTTCGGGCGCAGGGGAATGTCCTTCACTTCGGCTCCGGCATAGGCCGACCCCGTGCGGACCCGGACCTCCCGGAAGGAAATGGACCATCCGAAATCGTCAGGCAGCACGTCCATGGCATGCGTCAAAGCATCCGCTGCCTGTTCGGCCGCATCACTGAAGGGACGGAACACGACATCGGCACCATGAGATTCGAACAACCGGGCCTCGGCCTCGTTTTGCGCCGTCAGGGCGATCTTTCCGCTATATCCAAGGGACTTCAGGAAACCCGCCAGCGACACATTCAATTCCGCAGACCGAATGGTGCTCACCACCCAGCGGGCCCGCTTGAGAGGCAGCTGATCCTGGATTTCCGGGTCGGACATGTCCCCGTAGAACACGGTCACCCCCCGGTCCCGCCATTTTTTCAGCGCCCCGGGATCGAAGTCGACGCCGATGATGGCCTTTCGTCTCTGAAGCATGTAATCGGCCACCCCGCTTCCGTAGTTGCCCAGCCCGATAAGAATGGCATCGATTGCCAGGGGAGCATGCCCCGATTCGATATTCGATTCCCGGTAGGGGTTTTCCCGCTCGAAAATCCGCAAGGGCTTCGAAAGGAGGTTATACAAGGGATCGGAGTAAAGAATCATGTACGTGGATGCGAAAATCGTCACAACACCGACCAGGGTAATCAATCCCAGGATCTCATCCGTAATGTGACCGATGGAGAGCCCCAACGCCGCCACGATGAGGGAAAACTCGCTGATCTGGGCCACTGTGAGTCCCGCCTTGAAACCGGTGCGGCGACGGTATCCCATCGCCCCCATGATCACCAGCACGATGATGGGGTTTCCCACCAGGACGAACAGGGAAAACACGGCGGAAGTCCCCAGCTGTGCCCCCACGGTCGCCCAGTCCAGCCTGGCCCCTAAATCGATGAAGAAAAACAGCAGGAGAAAGTCCCGGAGGGTATAAAGCCGCACGCCGATGGCATCCCGGTAATCGGTGGAAGCAAGGGATATGCCCGCAAGAAAGGCGCCGACCTCCTTGCTGAAACCGAGCACTTCGCCGGTGGCCCCCAGCAGTACGGCCCAGGTGATGGAAAACAGCAAAAGCAGTTCCTGAGACTGGGCAAGACGCTGCATGAGCCCGGGGATCACGTATTTCATCATCAGACCGATGGCCGCCAGAAACCCGACCCCCTTGATCATGATTAACATGGACGTCGCAAATACCGACTCCTCCTCGGCCACTCCCGCGCCGAATGTGGTCAGGGCGACCAGTGCGGCAATGGCGGCAATGTCCTGGACAATCAGAAAACCGATGGCGATCTGGCCGTGGAGTGCGTCGATCTCGTTTTTATCGGAAAGCAGCTTGACGATGATAATCGTACTGGAAAACGTCAGCGCCACTGCAACATAGGCGGCATGAAGCATCTCCATGCCGAATGCCAGCGCAATTATAAAACCGACCGCCGAGGTGAAGAAGATCTGGCCGAGTCCGGTCGCCAGTGCGACCGGACCGGTGGTACGAATCAGGTTCAGATCGAGCTTGAGTCCCACGATAAACAGCAAAAGGGCAATGCCGATTTCAGCGAGCAGTTCAATTTTATCATAGGATTCGATAATGCCCAGCACAAACGGCCCCGCAATGATTCCCGTGGCCAGAAACATGATGATCAGGGGCTGGCGAAGCTTGTGACCGATAAACGAAAGCAGGGTTGCAAGGCCCAGAATCGCCGCAATTTCAACAAATGTATCTCCCAACAGCATCAATCGTCTCCAGTCGTCCAATTCCTTTGATGAACCTGCATTCTAAACGCTGGGCGCTTTTCTGCCCGGCGTCCCGCATCCGGCGCGCAAGCCTTGATATTGAACCTATTACAATCCCGTCGTCAAGCGTAAAGAGAATTAATAATAAGACGATGTGGCGGTCAATCAAATATTTTATTTTTTTAAGCGCTTCCCTTACATCGTCCCCCCTGATGCGCCGGTTTTTCCCGCATGAACAATCAAAAGTATCATAGCCGTATATTCCGGCAGAGCGTTTTTTTATCCAAAAGCTTGTAATGGATTAAGCGTTGGTGTATTGGCGAATTGGAAGCCGGCTCCCCCGGAAAAGGATGACACCATAACCCCGCCGTCCGGGCAGCCCTGTCAATAAACGACCAGTGACAACGAAGATGTTGCCGAAATGAACGAATCGACCGAATCCGCTATCGAAACACCTTCCTGGCTGCCCGCCTGGCTCGAAGTCCTCTGGAACATACTTGCCACATACCCGTTTCTACTTGCCATCGTGGTTGTGGTCACGGGCCTGTGCCTGGCGTATCTGGTGCGCCGCTTCATCTTGTTCTGGGGGCTTCGGATTTCCGATAAGGCCAACGCCGACCTCCTCGGGCAGCTTGTCCGCGTGGGGGCGCGAGTGGCGGCGCTGGCCGTGGGTTATATCAGCCTTGTTACCGCGCTGCACACCCTTCCCCTGAGCGAGTTCGCCACGGGCATCATTGTCCGGATCCTGCTCAGCTTTCTGCTTCTTCAGTTAATGCGCGCGGCACTCCAGGCGAGCCGTATTGCCCTGGAAATGCTCGGCCGGATCCGGGATCGCTTCGCCATCGTGGAAGAGCGCACCCTCCCGCTGTTCGACCTGATGATGACGGTGGTGATTGTTGCCATCGGATCCTACGCGCTGCTGCAGGTCTGGGATATCGACGCCACGGCGTGGCTGGCCTCGGCCGGTGTCATCGGTATCGCGGTCGGTTTTGCCGCCCGGGATACCCTTGCCAACCTTTTCGCCGGTTTTTTCATTATCGCCGATGCCCCTTACAAGCTGGGAGATTACATAGTGCTCGATTCCGGGGAGCGCGGCGAGGTCACCAAGGTGGGCATCCGCTCCACGCGGCTTCTGACCCGCGACGACGTGGAGGTTACCATCCCCAATTCCGTGATTGCCAACTCCAAGATTGTCAACGAATCGGGCGGACGGTGGGTCAAGTACCGCATCCGGATCAAGGTGGGGGTCGCTTACGGTTCGGATGTGGATCAGGTGGTGGATGTATTGGAAGATATCGCGGAAAGCCATTCAACCGTCTGCCGGGAGCCGACCCCGCGCGTGCGTATGCGGGGGTTTGGTGATTCGAGCCTGGATTTCGAGCTGTTATGCTGGATCGAGCGTCCGGAGCAGCGAGGCCTGGTGTCGCATGAACTATACATGGCCATCTACAAGGCCCTGGACCGGCATAACATCGAGATACCGTTTCCCCAACGGGACCTGTGGGTCAGGGATATACCCGCGCCGCCCGCAGCACAGTCAATGAACGGGTAAATTTCTCAATTTTGATGCACCCGTAAAAAGTCGAGATCTGACGGCTTTGTAAAAAGTTCAAGATCAAGGCTTGCCGGGTTTCGAAGAATGCAGCGTACCTGGCGTACGTGTAGGTTTACAAGGCGTAAGCCGCAAATTCTGAGAAATCGCGCGTAACGCAGATATTGGGCTTTTTACGAAGCCGTCAACATTTACATTTCAAAAACGATAACCACACCGAATCCCCTCGAAAATCAGGACATCAGGCGTATTTTAAACGTTTCAATCCAAAAATAGATGGCCGGCACATAGGCAAGAGTAAGAAACGTGGAGATAAACAGGCCCGTGATGGCGACCACCGCCAGGGGGGAGAGCCGCTCCAGGCCGACGGCCAGCTCAAGGGCGATGGGAAGCATGCCGGCGATGGTGGAAAACGCCGTCATGAGAATCGGCCGGGTTCTCAGGCGGATAGCCTGCTCCACGGCGTCTGTCAGCCCGCTGCCGCTGCGGCGGGCCGCGTCTATGAAGTCAATGAGCAGGATGGAATTGTTGACCACGATCCCGGACATGAGGATCATTCCCATGTTTGCCGGCATTGAAAAGGTTTGGCCCGCCAGGAGCATTCCCCATGGGATGCCGATAAACGCCAGGGGGATGGCTGTCATGATCATCACCGGCCCGGCCCAGGACCGGAAGGCCACCACCAACGCGAAATACAAAAGCAGAAACGCAAGCCCGAGCGCTCCTCCCAGCCGTGAAAAGGTCTCGTTCATGTGGGTGACTTCGCCCATCCGCGTGATGGCATACCCGCCGGGCAGATCCATATCCGCGAGCACGGCTTCGACCTGGGCGTCAAGATAAGAAATCGGGGCTTTTTCCCGGTAGCCGATCACGTTGATTGTGGGCTGCAGGTTTTCGCGGGTAACGCGGGGCTGCGTTTGTATCTGGCGGATTTCCGCGATATCGCCAAGATAAACGATCCCGCCGGGGGTCGGCAGTTCGAGCGTGGCGAGCGCCGCCGGGTCTTCGATGGTATCGGGGCCCAGCCGGACCCGAACCGGGTAGCCGTCCTGACCCCGCGCCCGGAAATGGGCAGCCACCTTGCCGGTGGTGGCGGCATACAGGGTGTCCGCCGCCTGCTGTTGGGTAATGCCGTGACGCCGGGCGATTTTTTCCCGGTTTTAAATGTCCCATATGGAATCTTCCCGTTCAAACCGGTTGACGAAATGGATGGTCATCGCGCCTTCCTGGGCCGTATTTTCCGAGCCGAAACTGATGACGGCGGGCTCCGACCCCAGGGTTGTCGAGCTCATTTTAAACCCGGGCATGTCGCGCACGGCCGCATGCACCGGCGTCAGCGCCGCCTCGATCGTTGTGCAGGCCATATCGATCCGGGCGGATGTCAGGCGGGCCCGGAGACTGTCGACCCGTGATTTGGCCGTTTCATAAGCGGATTCTGCCGCATCCAGGGTTTCCGGGTCGATAAGGCCCCGCTCCAGCAGGGGCCTGCGGCGTTCAAGCTGTTTTTCGGCATGACCCCGATCGCTTTTTACGCCCGCCAGATCGGCTTCAATGGCCTCGATCCGCCGCTTCAGGGGCCGGTTGTCGATCGCGGCGATGCTCTCGCCTTCTTCGACCGGATCGCCGGCATCCTTTTGCGCCAATACGATATGGCCTTCCACCCGGAAAGCAGCGGTGCTGCGCACGACAGGTTCGATAACTCCGACGTATTCCCGCGTGACGGCAAGGTGGCCGGCCTGTGCGGTTTCCAAGTGAACGGCATAGACAGGCGACGCCGGTTTTTCCATGTCCGACAACTCCGCCCGACGGCTACCGGAAAGCCAGATAGCGCCTACCGCAATGATCAGAAAAAAAAGCGGCCAAAAATAATTTCACGTATCGTATCATAGCCTCAATCGCTTTCATAATAGCCTGCGGGTATAATGTAATCGGGCCGGGAGTCCTCTTCCTTGAACTATGTCAAAGAATAACCAAAAAAACACTTTTTCCCAGCAGCAATGGCGACTTTGTGAATTGACATGATTGATAAAACACGCTTTTATGGAAATTTTAAAATCTAAAATGAGGTGAAAGGAAGCCCGGATATGCGTATGACATGCACCGCAAGCGGACCTGTACGGTTTTCGTTCGCATATCAAAGCCAAAATAGACGCTTTTCATTTTCTTCACACAGGAATAAAATAAAACAAGTCCGGTCAGCGAAAAATATTCGGGCGGTAAACCCCGCCCCGGCGTTATGCAATCGCTAAAAAAACCCGGGAGGTGGATTATGGGACAGTGGCATAAAACCGGATGTATTCTGTGCGCCCAGAACTGCGGGCTGGAAGTTCTGGTGGAAGACGGCCGCATGGTCCGGGCGAAGCCCGACAAAACCAACCCCCGCAGCAGGGGATATGCCTGCCGCAAGGGACTCAATGTGGTCTACCACCAGTACCCGGCCGACCGGATGACCCATCCGCTCAAGCGGGTCGGCGGCCGCTTCGAGTCGATATCCTGGGACCAGGCGGCAGCCGAGATCGCGGAGAAGCTTCAATCCATTCTGGATCGTCACGGCCCCCGCTGCCTTGCCTACATGGGCGGCTCCTCCCAGGGCGGACACATGGAAGCGGGGTTCGGGCTCGGCCTGCTTCGCGCCCTTGGGTCACAGTACTATTATTCATCCGCCGGGCAGGAATTCAGCGGCTCCTGGTGGGTATACGGGCGAATGATGGGGCGCCAATACAATATCACCATTCCGGATGAACACCAATCGGACATGCTGGTGGGGTGGGGGTGGAACGGCATGGAGAGCCATCAGATGCCCCGGGCGCCCGTCGTGTTGAAAGAAATCGCCGACGACCCGGACCGGCTGCTGGTCATCGTGGATCCCAGGAAAAGCGAAACCGCGGCCGTCGCCAACATCCACGTCGCGCTGCGGCCCGGAAGCGACGCGCTTCTTGTAAAAGCAATGATCGCGCTCATCATCAGGGAGAGTTGGGAAAACCGGGAATACCTGGAAAACCACACGGAAGGCTGGGAGCGGATCCGGCAGCGGTTTTCGGACTTCAACGTGGAAGAGGCCCTTGATGTCTGCGGGGTCGATGCCGAAACGATCCGGGACCTCTGCCGGCTCATGACTACCCGCCGCTGGTCGCTGCATCCGGACCTGGGCATCTACATGGGGCGAAACAGCACCCTGAACTCTTATCTGCTGGGCATTCTCGGCGCCGTCTGCGGCATTTACGGCGTGCGCGGCGGAAACGTCATTCCCGGCATGGTCATGCCCATGGGGTTCCACGCGGACGAGCGAAGCGACAAGGTATGGAAAACCGTTGCCACGAGCATGCCGCCCGCAGCGGCCGGGTCCTTCCCGCCCGCCGTGATGCCCGAAGAGATCACCAGCGGCCGCCCGGACCGGCTGCGCGCCGTGATCATCAGCGCCTGCAACCCCCTGCGCTCCTACCCGGATACAAAGGCCTATGAAAACGCCTTTGCGGAACTCGACCTGCTGGTTGTAAACGACATCGTCCTTAGCGAAACCGCTCGCCTGGCCCATTACGTGCTGCCTTGCCGGACTTTCTACGAGTCATGGGACGCAACTTTCTTCCCCGCAACCTACCCGGAGGTATTCCTGCAGCTGCGCCGGCCCGTGGTCGATCCCCCGGAGCAGTGTTTCGAGGCATCCCAGATTCTCGGACGGATCGCTGATGCGATGGGCCTTGTACCGGAGATACCGGATGAACTGATCGGGGCCGCCGAAGGCGATCGCCTGGAATTCGGGGCCAAACTCATGGCGTATGCAGGCAGTGTTCCGGACGCCCAATCCAAAATGCCCTTTGTGCTGGCCCGGACCCTGGGGCAAAAATGGGACAGCGCGGCCAAAGCGGCGCTGTGGGGGCTTCTCATGACCGCCCCGAAATCGTTTCGGAAAAATGCCGCCCGCGCGGGTTTCGAGCCGGGAATCGACCAGGGGGACCGGATTTTCCAGGCGCTGATGGACCACCCAGAAGGCCTATGGGTCGGAAAGGCGGACGGAAACAACCCCATGGACGGAATCAAAACGCCGTCCGGAAAAATCGAGCTGTTTATCCCCGAACTGGAAGAAAGCCTCCGGGAACTGACCCCGGAGAAGGAATCCGCATCCCTCCGGATGCCTTCGGATTTTCCACTGGTCCTGAATGCCGGGCGGCATTTCCGGAGAAACGCCAACACCCTCATGCGAAATCCCGAATGGAACCGGGGGAAGCGGGCGTGCACCGTGGCCCTCAGCCCGGCGGACGCCGATCGCCTGGGTATTAGCGACGGCCGGCCGGTGCGTGTAACTACCGAGGCAGGCAGCGCGACGGGAGAGGCGGAAGTAACCGGCCGGGTCCGGGAGGGGATGGTTCTGATCCCCCATGGTTTCGGCCTGAATTATGCCGGCGAGGTTTACGGCGTCAACGTCAATTATCTTACGAAAAACACCCACCGGGATCCCCTGGGAACGCCCCTTCACCGGTTTGTCCCGTGCCGGGTGGAGACGGTTGAATGAATGCCATGGATAACAACCCGGCACTGCCCGGCGATAATATTGATATTAAAGGGGAATCTGAAATTTGCTGGTGCATGGATCATGCAGGCGATCAATTGTCCTGGGATGACGCCCTGGAACGGATTCGCGAATTTCACGGCCATACCGCCCCCGGTCTCGTTGTCGGCGTAAAAATGGTTTCCCTGGCCATGCGCCATGCGCCCCCGGACACCCTGTTCGACGTGGTTTGCGAGACCGAAAGCTGCCTGCCGGATGCGGTTCAGATGCTTACCCCGTGCACCATCGGAAACGGCTGGCTCAAAATCCTGGATCTGGGCCGCTACGCCCTGTCCTTGTACGATAAGTACACCGGCGACGGGGTCCGGGTGTTTCTGGACCCGGAAAAACTCGCAATGTGGCCTGAATTCCACGGGTGGTTCTACAAGAAAAAACCCAAAAAGGAACAGGATTTCGAACGGCTTATCCAAGAGATCCGCCGGGCCGGCGACGCAGTGCTCACGCACCACCCGGTACGGGTACGGCTATCCCGGGTTGAAAAAACGAGCAAAGGGGCCATCGGAACCTGCCCGGTCTGCCAAGAGGCATACCCGGTGAAACATGGCGGTATCTGCCGGGGATGCAGCGGGGGAACACCTTACGAGTCAAAGAACCCATCGGCAAAATCTCCGCAGGTGCCGGGGGCGGGTCCGACACTTTATCCGGAAACCATACCCGTTGAGCAAGCCGTGGGAACGCCGCTTCTCCATGACATGACGCGTGTCATACCGGGCGTTGAAAAAACGGCGGCTTTTCGCAAAGGGCACCTGATCCGGGCGGGCGATATCTGCCGGCTGAAAAAAATGGGGCGCCGCCAAATATTTGCAGAGTCCGGCGGCGGTCACCCGCAAGGGGCACGGCATGAAGATGACGCCGTACTGGCCTTTGCGGGCCGTCTTGCAGGCGACGGTGTGGGGTTCGATTCCGTGCCCAGGGAAGGAAAAATACGTTTTACGGCCCGGCGGGACGGTCTTCTCCAAGTGAACAGAAAGCGCCTTCTGTCATTTAATCGTATCGAAGGGGTCATGTGCGCAACACTCCGCTCCTTCAGCGTCGTTGGGAAATCTGTTGAAATTGCTGCTACCCGGGCCATACCCCTGTATCTTCGGGAAAGGTTTTTTCAGATGGCCATGGCGGTTCTTGCCGAAGGTCCTGTCCTGGAGGTTCTGCCGATTCGCCGGGCTGCAGTCGGGATCCTGGTGACCGGCAACGAGATTTTCGACGGCCTTATCGAGGACGCTTTCATTCCGCTGGTCCGCGCCAAGGTGGAGGCGTATCAATGCACGCTTATCGGTACGGTAATCACGCCCGACGAGCGTGAGAGTATCGCATCCGGTGTCGGTCGGCTTCTTGATTCAGGCGCCGATCTCATCATCACCACGGCCGGGCTTTCAGTGGATCCAGACGATGTCACGCGGCAGGGGCTGCTGGATGCCGGATGCCAAAACCTTTTTTACAGCATGCCGGTTCTTCCCGGAGCCATGAGCCTTGTGGCAGAAGCACATGGAGCCCGGTTATTGGGTATCCCGGCATGCGGCCTGTTTTATGAAATCACCGCCTTTGATCTCCTTCTCCCCCGGATTTTAGCGGGAGTTGAAATCACCCGGGAGGATCTGGCCGGATTGGGGCACGGCGGGCTTTGCCGGCATTGCAAACAATGCACGTTTCATGCGTGCTCCTTCGGGAAATAACGTATCGGATGATGGAGCCTAAACTGATCGATTTTCAAGTTTGCCGCAGATACGAGGAAGCGGATGGTGAGCTATAGCCGTCTATGCGAGACATCCGCTGACAAAGTAGATATGGATTGCGCGTAACCAAATATCGAACTTTTTAAAACCATCAGTCAGGATTTATTCCGGGGCGTTTCACCGGCGCCTATTCCATTTTCCCATGCGCTTCCAGGAGTTCAGCAGTTTCAGTATGACCGCCCCTGACAGCTATTTTCAGGGCGGTATATCCATTTCTGTCCGCCATCCCGATATTTGCGCCGCTTTCCAGCAAAACCGTGGAAACCTCGGTATTTCCATAAACAGCAGCCCGGTGCAAAGGGGTAAAACCGTTATGATCCTGAATATTTACATCAGCACCTTTCCTGATAAGCAGCTTTGCCGCCTCCGGATGATTGCCATGGGCCGCGGCATGAAGGGGTGTAAAGCCGGGATCGCTTTTCGCATTGACTTCCGCTTTGTTATCCAGCAGCAATCGCAGAGCCTCGACGCTTCCTCCGCGGGCTGCAAAATGGAGCGGGGTCAACCCCATAATTCCGGCAAGGTTTACATCACCCCCCGCTTTCAGAAATTCTTCGATCTTCTTCGTGTCGCCGAATGATGCTGCCTCATGCACGTCGATGGTCAGCCCGTCTTTATCATTATCCGATGCCTGAACCGTGATGGGGTTTGCCGTGATTAACAGCAACGCCAGTGCCGCAGCTTTAAAATATTCGAGGAAATTTTTCATGGCTTTCTCGCTTTTTTTATCGACTATATCAATCAATGGCGTTTTTCCCGGAATTCCGTGATATCCGCTCCGGAGCCGACGATATGGGAAATCAGGGCGCCCCGGTTCGGCACCGGGTTCAGGGTGATCCTCCAAACCCGGTTTCCCCAGGGACCCTCAAAAAACTCCTCGAAAGACACGGGCGCGGCCTCCAGGACGCACCGGGTACAAAATTTGGTAAACCGGCCGCCCTTTTCCTCACCCAAAAGCTCCACGGGTGTTTTATGTTGGTGGACATATGATGCCTTGATCCCGGTGGCACTCTCCCAGGCTCGGTTGCTGCGGATCATCCGGAACAATTCCGAGCTGATGACTTCCACCAGGAAGGCGGGGGCGGGGGAACCCTGAAACAGCATTTCATAATGATCAATCTGCTGATCATAAGCGTTTTGAACCAGCTTGCGCTCAGTAATGTCCATTACAAAGCCGGTCGCCCGAAGGGGCTTGCCGCTCCGGTCCCGCACGATGCCCGCCGATTCGCGCACCCAGCGCAACTCCCCGTCCGGCCGGACAATCCGGTGATCATATTCGAGCAGCGCGTTGCCGGGCCTTTCCCCTGCCAGGCGGCTCATGCGAAGAACATAGTCCCGGTCCTCGGGGTGAACCAGTTGCATGAATTCGCCGAATCGTCCCTGGAATTGTTTTTCATCCATGCCGAAAATCGCCGCGCATTCTCTGGACCAGTAGAGCGTGCGTTCCGGGATATTGTACTCCCACACCCCGGTCCGGGTAAACGCCTGGGCCTGGGATGCCCTTCGCTGATACTCTTCAAGCGCCTCCCGCAACAAATGGCGCTTCGTGATATCGTTGGCCACGCAGACCACGTATTCCACATCCCCGCTTTCATTGAATGCGGGAGTCTTTGTGATCGACAGCAGCCGTTTTTCGCCTTCTGCGTTGGTGACCCATTCCTCGGTGTGAATCCGCCGCTTTCCCGAAAAAACCCGCTTATTTCCGGCGATACAGGTTTCAGCCTCCTCCTTCGTGGTCATTATGTCCCGCGTGGAACGCCGCTCCATGTCCTTTACTTTGATTCCGAAAAAATCGGCGCGGGCCTGGTTGACAAGCCCTTGGGTTTCTTCGTCAAGCAGATACCATACAAGCGCATCGATGTTGTTAAGCAGAATATCTCGCTCCCGAACCATCCGCTCCAGCCTGAGCTCCGCTTCCTTGCGTTCGGTGATGTCGGTCAGCACACCCTGTATTCCCACGCCCTGCCCGTTTTCGGTAATTGGCCGGGCATAGGTCCGGACCCAGATGTACGTGCCGTCCTTATCGGCAAACCGGTACTCCGAGGGGCCGGTATCCCCGTGCAGAACTTTCTTGAACTGCTCGATCCGCCCGGTCAGGTCATCGGGGTAGACAAAATCGGTAAACGGCCGGCCGAGAACCTCTTCGGGCGTGTATCCGGTCAGTTGTCCAAGGTTGGGGGAGATATAGGTGACTACGCCCCGTTCGTCGAGTCGGTAGATGATCTCGTTGAGGTTTTCGAACAGGATCGGCTGACTGCCGTACGTTCCGGATCGTTGCTCTTCGGACATTTGCACCTCCGTGCATTTCCGGTGAAGGAGCGGAAAACCCGCACTGAAAAAAATCTGGAATGAATGTTGATGCACTCGTAAAAAGTCGCGATCTGACGGCTTTGTAAAAAGTTCAAGATCAAGGCTTGCCGGGTTTCGAAGAATGCAGCCTACCTGGTGTACGTGTATGTTTACAAGGCGTAAGCCGCAAATTCTGAGAAATCGCGCGTAACGCAGATATTGGAGTTTTTACGAAGCCGTCAATGTTTATACATGGTAAAGGAGCCGCATGGATCTTTCAATGAAAAAACGACGGAAAAACGA
>Ga0207421_10003711_pt1 | contig 18034 bp, 15 predicted proteins | sample SodLakKL_010_SED_4_FD_187542 | JGI IMG/M metagenome (GOLD analysis project Ga0207421, IMG submission 187542) | Alkaline sediment microbial communities from Lake Tanatar, Kulunda Steppe, Russia - 8KL_010_SED (SPAdes) (version 2) | ecosystem: Environmental > Aquatic > Non-marine Saline and... | reverse complement strand
CCGGTCATAACTGACACAGTGGCCTTTCGATGACGGACCATGGGGGATGCTTCGGCAAAAACGCCTCAGCATGACGCCGTAGGAGCGCCTGGAGCTATTCCTTCCGGGCTTCTTGGTCTTCGCAAAGCAAGAATGCTGAATGCAGGCACAACCTACCGGTGCAGTCCCTTCTCCCCGCCGTGGGAGCGCTGCGAAGCAAGTACTCCTGGGGTGAAGGCCAGTTGAGGGGGTAATGCAATCCAGTGGGCTACAGACCTGGCGTACGCTCGGGTCAACCCCGGTGGTGGTACCGCATTGATCGCACCGGCGAGAACCACTACCCGGCCGAGAGAAATGCTCTGGTAAACAGCGCCTGCGTATGAAATAGACCGTATGGAAGGTCCTTCTCAGAGAACCCCTCGTTGACAACACCCAAAACAACAGACCAACCCCGCGCACAACGCTGCAATACAATAGGCTATATTCACACCACACGATGGCCGGCAACGTTTGCACAGGCGCTGCCGTATAGCATCCTATGTGACGAAAACATAGATTACCCCCTGTACCTACCAACCGCTCACGTGCAGGCCATACCCGGTAGCAACGGTGCCCCTGCCCCAGACCGACTCCCATCCCATTATGGCAATTTCTGAAGACGTAACCTACCGCATGTTGGTGGTCGATGATGACCCCGATATCAATATGGCGCTGCAAGATTACTTTGAACTGGCCGGGTACGACGTATCCGTCGCCTCCGATGGCGAAGAGGCCCTGGAGAAGCTCAAGTCGACGCCCAGCTATGACATCGTACTGCTGGACGTGATGCTGCCCAAAAAGACTGGATTCGACGTCTTGCGCGAGTCGCAAGAGATCGGGGTGCCCTCGCCTATCCTCCTGCTCACCGCCCGCGGCGAGCAAGAGAACGTGCTGAAAGGCTTCGGCCTCGGAGCGGAGGACTACGTGGTGAAGCCGTTCAACGCGGAAGAGCTTGAGGCCCGCGTTCGCGCGGTGCTGCACCGGACGCAGCCGCCCAACCGGGCGCCGATGGACGTGTACCAGATCGGCGAGGTGAAGGTCAACTTCAGCACGCACGAGGCTACGCGCGATGACAAGCCCGTCAACTTTACTGCGCTGGAGTACGATATCCTCCACTACCTGATTGAAAACGAAGGCCAGACGGTTTCTCGCAAGCAGCTCTTGCGGGACGTGTGGGGCATCGACCAGGACATTATCACCCGAACGATTGACCGGCATATGGCATCGATCCGGAAGAAGGTCGAGCCCGATCCCTCTGACCCGCTCTACATCGAAACCGTTTATGGCATTGGCTACCGGTTCACGCCCAACGGCGAAACCGAGTAGCACCCGCGTCCCTGGCATCGTCTGCTTTCACCCACCGCCCCGCTGCCCATGCCTTCCCGCGCTGCCCTGATCACATCGCTCATTCTGTCCATTATCATGGTGGCCTTCGCCCTCGCGAACACGCACACCGTGGAGGTCAGCTTTGTCTTCTTCAGGACGCCACCCTACCCGGTGGCGCTGCTCCTGATTGTCACGTTCGCCATCGGCGTGCTCGTCGGGGTGCTGGCCTCCTTTGGGGGACGAAAGAAAGCCGAGAAGCGCAAGCAGAGCCGGAGCGGCAGCGTGCCCTCCCCGCCACCCGACCCGCCCGCGCCGCGCCGCGGCAGTCCGTCCAACGACAGCAGCGATGGCGGAAGCTCAGGACGCTCGACGCGGGGGCCGGGCTCATCGGGTTCAGGGCCTAAGGCGTGACCGGGGCTACCCGAACGTCGCTTCCGCGCCTGCCCCCCGGCAGCCGGGTGGCTGTTGTAGCCCCCGGGAGCGCCCCTACGCCTCAGGCCCTCCGCGCGGGGCTCGCTGCCCTGCGGTCGGCGGGGTACGAGCCCATCGATTATGTGTCGCCGCTGACGCCGGCCGGTTACCTGGCGGCCTCTGACAAGGATCGCGCGGCCGTGCTGGTGGATGCGCTGCGCGACCCATCCATTGGGGCTATCCTCTGCGCGCGCGGTGGCTACGGGACGATGCGGGTCCTGCCCCGCCTGCCGTATGACGAGCTCGCCAGCCCTACCCTGGTCGTCGGCTATAGCGACATCACGGCGCTCCACCTGGCCCTGTACGGGAAATGCGGATGGCCGGGCCTTGCGGGTCCGATGGTGGCGCCCGACTGGCCCTCACTGCCTCCTCAGCGCGCTGCAGCGTTTGAGGCCTGGACGCAGGGCACCGCAGTACCCGCTCCGATGGTCGCCGGGCAGCCGCTCGTTCCGGGTACGGCCGACGGCTGGCTGTTACCGGTCAACCTTTCCGTACTCACGTGCCTCCTCGGCACGCCGTACCTGCCTGACCTGACCGACGCCATCCTGGTGGTCGAGGATGTGGACGAGGCCCCCTACCGCATCGATCGGATGCTGTGCCACCTGCGCTTGGCCGGTGTACTGGATGATGTGGCCGGGGTGATCGGAGGGCAGTTTACGAACTGCCAGCCGCCGGATGATCAGCCGAATCCCACGGTTGGAGCCGTGCTCCGGGAGGCGTTCCGCGCAGCGGCCTATCCCGTTGCGCTTGATTTTCCATTCGGGCACGAGCCGTCCTCGTGCGTGCTCCCTGTCGGCACGCCCGTTCGCCTCACCGTAAATGCCGGCGCGGCACAGCTGGCGTTCCGTGAGGGACTGGTGCGGTAGCGGTGTATGGGTAGGGCCCACACGACGCGGGGGCTATGTGCTGTTGTTGTTGCGCACAGATGTTTGCAATAACGGCATACAAAGTCGTACGTCGCTCGCTCAGCGTTCTTTTTCGTGTGCTCTTTAAAGGGATCCCGCTCGCGAAATCGTACACTGCGGGTGTCGCGTTCTCCAACCATCGCCTGTGGCTCTTCCCCCCATGCGCCTTGCCCTGTTTGCTTCTGGCGGCGGCACCAACTGCCAGGCTATCCTTGACGCCATCGCGGAAGGCACGCTTGACGCGACGGCCGTCTGCCTGGTCGCCGACCGTCCCGGCTGTGGGGCCCTCGAGCGGGCAGCCGCTGCCGGGCTTCCCTGGCACACCGTTACCCCACGCCGTTATGCTGACGACCGGGCGTTTGGCGAGGCACTGCTGGACGTACTGCATGAGCATGACGCGACGTTTGTAGCGCTGGCCGGGTACCTCTCAAAGATTCCGCCCGCCGTGGTGGAGGCGTTCAGGCACCGCATGCTCAACGTGCATCCGTCGCTGTTGCCGGCCTTTGGCGGCCGGGGCATGTACGGTCATCACGTGCATGAGGCGGTGCTGGCGTACGGGGCCCGGTGGTCGGGCGTCACCATCCATGTGGTCGACGAGCAGTACGACCACGGTCCGGTGGTGCTGCAGGAGCCGGTACCGGTGTACCCCGACGACACGCCCGACTCGCTGGCCCGTCGCATTCACCCGGTGGAGCACCGCCTCTACCCGCACGCCCTGCAGCGCTTTGCCGCCGGCGAGGTCCAGATTGACGGCCGCCACGTACGCTTCACCCCACCCCACACCCCATCAACGCCCGCGCCTACCCATGATTGAGACCCGCGATCTACCTGCACCCGACGACGCGTACGTCATCCGGCGTGCTTTGCTGTCTGTCTACGACAAAACCGGCATCGTCCCGTTTGCCCGCTTTTTGGCTGATCGCGGCGTGGAGCTCATCTCGTCTGGCGGCACCGCCCAGCGCCTGCGGAATGCCGGGCTGGAGGTGACCACCGTGGCCGCGGCAACCAACTTTCCGGAGATCCTCCACGGCCGCGTCAAGACTCTGCACCCGGCCATTCATGGCGGGCTACTGGCCATGCGCACCGATACGGCTGATATGGACGAACTGGACGCTCTCGGCATTCAGCCGATCGACCTGGTGGTGGTGAACCTGTATCCGTTCGAAGATGTGGTGGCGCGCACCGACGTGTCGCTGCCCGAAGCCGTCGAGAACATCGACATCGGAGGCTCCGCGCTGCTGCGGGCGTCCGCCAAGAACCACGCGTTTGTGGCGACGGTCTGCCAGCCCAGCGCCTACGACGCCATTCAGCAGGAGATGACGACGCACGATGGCGCGCTTACCGCCGCCACGCGCCGCCGCCTGGCCACCGCGGCCTTTCAGCATACCGCGGCGTACGACACCGCCATCGCCGGCTATATGGAAACGGCCACGGCTGATGACGACGAGAAGGCGCTGCCGCCCCGGCTCCGGGTGGATGCGCCGCAGGCCCAGGCCCTGCGCTACGGCGAAAACCCGCACCAGCCCGCGGGCTTCTATGGCGATGCCACCCCGCACTACCGGCAGCTGCATGGCAAGCCGCTATCGTATAACAACCTGCTGGACCTCGACGCGGGGCTGGCGCTGATGGGCGAGTTTGCCCAGGCACGCGCCACCTGTGCCATCTTCAAGCATACCAACCCCTGTGGCGTCGCGACGGCGGACACCCTGTCTGGCGCCTACGCCAAAGCCTTCGCGACGGACCGCCAGTCGCCCTTCGGCGGCATCGTGGCGGTCAACGAGCCGCTGGATATGGCGACGGCTGAGGCTATCGACGAGGTGTTCACCGAGATCATTCTCGCCCCGGCGTTCCCGCCCGACGTACGGGCTTTTCTGGAAGAGAATGCACGCCGGCGGCTGATTGAGGTGGCCACCTTCGATGGCACCACGCCGCTCCGGGCCATCCGCACCGTGCGCGGCGGCTACCTGATGCAGGCGTCCGACCCGGCGCTGCCGCCGCTGGACGAGATGCGGGCGGCATGGACGGTGGTCACCGATCGGGCTCCGACTGCGCAGGAATGGAACGACCTGGACCTGGCGTGGCGCGTGGCCAAGCACGTAAAGAGCAACGCTATCGTATATGCGCTAAACCACGCGACCGTAGGCGTTGGGGCGGGCCAGATGAGCCGCATCGATGCCGCCGAAGTAGCCGCACAGAAGGCCGCGAAGTCGGAACTTGCCCTTAAAGGAGCCGTGGTAGCGTCCGATGCGTTCTTCCCGTTTGCCGACGGGCTCTTGGCCGCGGCCGATCGTGGCATCACCGCCGCCATCCAGCCCGGAGGGTCGATCCGCGACGATGAAGTCATCGCTGCAGCCAACGATCGCGGCATGGCCATGGTGTGCACCGGGACGCGCCACTTTCGCCACTAAGCCGGCTGGTCCGGCCTCCCTTCCCCTCGTTGCGAGACGTCGACCGTCTCCTCACCTCTTTAGCACGCGAACCTGATGGGCTTTTTTAACTTTTCTACGGACGTCGCCATCGACCTGGGCACGGCCAATACTCTCATCTACATTCGCGAGAAAGGCATCGTGCTGAACGAGCCGAGTATCGTGGCCCTGCACCGCAACAACCGGAAGGTGCTGGCCATCGGGCAAGAGGCGCTGCTCATGCACGAGCGGACGCACAAAGACATCGAAACCATCCGCCCGTTGCAGGATGGCGTTATTGCCGACTTTGAGGTGGCCGAGGAACTGATCCGCCGGCTGATCCAGAAGGTGCAGCGCAGCTGGTACACCACCATCCGCCGCATGGTGGTCTGCATCCCCAGCGGCATCACGGAAGTGGAGAAGCGCGCCGTCCGCGACAGCGCTGAGCATGCGGGTGCTAAGCAGGTCCACCTCATCGCCGAGCCCATGGCCGCCGCCATCGGGATTGGGCTGGAGGTGGAGGAGCCGGTGGGCAACATGATCGTCGACATCGGCGGGGGCACCACGGAGATCGCGGTGATCGCGCTGGCGGGCATCGTAATTGACGAGTCGATCCGCACCGGCGGCGACGAACTGGACAAGGCCATCCTGCAGTTCTTCAAACGCAACCACAACCTGCTGATCGGGAACCGCACCGCTGAGCGCATCAAGCGGGAGGTCGGAAGCGCGATCGATCTGGATCCTGAGCTGGAAATCTCCGTGAAGGGCCGCGACCTCGTGAGTGGGATTCCGAAGGTGCGCACCATCTCTTCGGAAGATGTGCGCGAAGCCCTCCGCGACCCGGTCGCGCAGATCAACGCGGCCGTGCTCCGCTGCCTCGAGCGCACGCCGCCCGAGTTGGGGTCCGACATCCTCGACCGCGGCATCATGCTGACGGGCGGGGGCGCGATGCTCAAAGGGCTGGATGAGCTCATCCGCACCCGCGTGGAGCTTCCCGTTTACGTGGCCGAGGACCCGCTAACGGCGGTCGTCCGCGGCACGGGGAAGGTTTTGGAGCACGTTGAACGCTACGAACGCGTCCTGATGTAATCCGCATGTATCAGCTCTGGGAACGGCTCCGTGATTGGTTTATCCTGGCGCTCTTGCTGTCGGTGTCGGTGCTTGTGCTGTTCGGACAGAACGAGGGCCTGGTGAAGGGCTTGCGCGCCGTGGCGCTGGACGTCACGGCGGAGGTGGAAGCACAGTTTGCTTGGGTGGGCAACTTCCTTCGGGCGGTGGAGGAAAACGAGACGCTCCGGCGGGAAAACATCACGCTCTCCAGCGAGGTGGCCCGCTCCCGTGACGCCCTGATCGAAAACCGCCGCCTCCGCGAGCAGATGGCGCTGCAGGACACCACCGACCTGCACCTTACGCCGGCCCGCATTGTGCAGCGGGACATCACCGAGCAGCAGAACCTCCTTACCCTCGACAAAGGCACCCGCGACGGGGTGCAGGAGGGCATGGGCGTGGTGAGTGTGCAGGGCATCATCGGGCGCGTGGTGTTGGTCAGTGCTCGGTATGCGCGCGTCATGCCGCTCCTGAACACGGACCTCCGCGTACCGGCGCGTGTGCAGCCCTCCGACGCCGCCGGCCTGGTACGCTGGCCCGGCGTGAACCCCGAGCGCCTTCTGATGGAGTACGTCGTGCGCACGGAGGCCGTGGAGGTGGGCGACCGCATCGTGACGGGGCACGAGAGCGAGGTCTTTCCGCCGGGGTATCTGATCGGGCGCATCGAGGAGATCGACCAGCAACCCGGGCAGAACCAACTGCTCATCCACCTCCGGCCCGCTGCCGAGCTGCAGCAAACGCACCATGTTTTTGTCGTCAATCGCCTTCCCGATGCCGAACTGCAAGCCCTTCGCGAGGAACCCCTCCGGTAGCCCGCTGGTGCGCAGGCCGGGTCTGCTGCTCGCCCTGCTGCTCAGCCTTGGCCTGCTGCTGCCCCCGGCATCGGCGAGCGGGCAGCAGCCACACGCCGAGCTGCAGGAGGCCATGATGGAGATCATCACCCACGATGATTTTCGGTCGGCCTGGTGGGGCCTGCACGTGGTTGACCTGGCTACCGGCACGCCGCTCGTGGCCCACAACGCGGAGCGGGCGTTCATGCCGGCGTCGAACGTGAAACTGTTCACCGGGGCCGGGGCGCTGTTGCTCCTGGGCCCGCAGCATCAGTTTCAGACCGCACTGTATGCAGTAGGCACACGGGAGGGCGACACGCTCGACGGCTCGCTGGTGGTACAGGGCGGCGGCGACCCGACCATTGGCGGACGCCTGTTTGAGGATCAGCCGTTCCACGTGTTTGATGCCTGGCACGATACCCTCCGCAGCACGGGGATCGCCCAGATCACTGGAGGCATCGCGGCTGATGTCAGCTTTTTTGACGCCACCCCGCTGGGCCGCGGGTGGAGCTGGGATGGACCGCCGGCGCGCTACAGTGCGGAGGTGGGCCCCCTCTCCTTTCACGAAAACATGGTAGAGCTGCAATTCGAGGGCACCGTCCCCGGCCAGCCCGCCCGCCTGGCGTGGACTCCGGCGAGTTCCTACCTCCAGGTGCAGAACACCACCACTACGGTACCAGCGGACTCCTCGGTGCGGCACGACATACAGCGCACACCCAACGGCAATACGTTTACCGTCGCCAGCCGCATTCCCGCCGGGCGGTCCGTGACGCGACCTGTGAGCATCCATGATCCGGCGGCCTTCTTTACGTGGGCCTTCCGCGAGCACCTCCGCGGGCGCGGCCTGTCCGTGGCCGGTCGGGCCGAAGGTGGCCTGCCGCCCGGGCTGGTAGCCATGCTGGACGCCACGCCGCCCCTTGCCGTCCACTACTCCCCGCCGGTACAGGATATCGTAGCAGAGCTCATGAAGGACAGTCAGAACCTTTACGCAGAGGCGCTGCTGCGCTCCATAGGCGCGGCATTCCCCAGCAGGGCAAACGGAACGCCGCGCTCGAGTGCAGCCGCTGGCGCGACGGCGGTGCTCGACACGCTGGCGGGCCTGGGCGTGGATACCGCGGCGGTGCGCCTGGTCGACGGCTCGGGCCTCGCACGGCGCAACCTCGCTCCTCCGGCTGCGCTCACGTCCCTCCTGCGCGTGATGCCTCAGGTGGAAGACCCCGCCGTCCGCGCAGCCTTTGACGCCTCGCTCCCGCGCGCCGGCCAGGAGGGAACGCTCCGCTACCGGATGACCCGGGGCGCGGCCCGTGGCAATGCGCGGGGCAAAACCGGGACCCTCTCCCACGCCTCGGGGCTCAGCGGCTACGTGACCACCGCCAACGGCCGCCCCTTAACCTTCGCGCTTATGGCCAACCATCACACGGTGCCCGCCCGCCGCGTCCGGCAGGCGCAAGATGCCCTTATCGAGCTGCTGGCCCGCTACGACATGCCATAGCCGCGCTGGGGGGTCGGGTGCTTTCGCGCGGCACGTGCCGGAGGCGTCGCGAGGGACATTAAAATTACGGGTATGTCATTGCCCCCACCGGGCAAGGTCGAACCCACCGGGCGGGCATTCGTCTACCTACGTTGTCACCCCGCATGGTGCCCCTCCATATATCATCCAACCAACACCCTTAGCGCATGAGCACATCCACCGGCCACACGATTCACGCAACCACGGTTGTAGGCGTCCGCCACAACGGCGCCTTGTCCATGGGCTCCGATGGGCAGGCCACCATGGGCGAAACGGTGATGAAGCATCATGCACACAAGGTGCGGTACCTGTACGACGAAAAAATCCTGGCGGGTTTTGCCGGGGCCACGGCCGATGCGTTTACGCTGTTCGAGCGGTTTGAGGAGAAGCTGCAACAGTACGGCGGTAACCTCACCCGCTCGGCGGTAGAGCTGGCCAAGGACTGGCGCACCGACCGCTACCTGCGTCGCCTGGAGGCGCTGCTGGCCGTGGGCTCAGCCGATCAGCTGCTGGTCATCAGCGGCAACGGCGACGTCATTGAGCCGGACGACGACATCGTAGCCATTGGCTCGGGCGGGCCGTATGCCCTGGCCGCTGCCCGCGCGCTCCTGTCGCACGGCTCGGACGACCTCACCGCGCACGAGATCACAGCGGAGGCGCTCTCCATCGCCGGCGACATCTGCATCTACACCAATAAACACGCGACCATCTTGGACCTGGACGAAGACGCATGAGCCCCGGCACGCCACGCTCCCATCTTACCTAAACCCCCACAACGGCGTGCGCGACTCGGCATTCTTTCGTTTAGACTTTTTTAGATCATATAGTCAAGCTACCCATGCCCCGTTCTACCAACCGTAACCAACAGACGCTGGGCGCTATTTTTATTGATTATGAAGGGGCCCACGCCCTGCTGCGCCAGCATCACGATGCCCCGCACGAACTGATGTTTGAGGTCGTGGACAGCCTGCGCCGCGAGTATGACATCTCCGACAACGTGGAGATCGTGCTTGTGCGTTCGTATGCCGATTACGGCATGATCGGGCCCGAGGGCATGGACATCCAGGAGTCGCTCGACATTCAGGGCATTGAGCCGCGGTTCGTGTCTCGCGCCCGCCAGCGCAACGCCACCGAGGTGCAACTCTGCGTCGACGCGATGGACCTGCTGCATCAGCGCTCCGATGTCAACACCTTCATCTTCGTCACCGGCAACCGCCTTTACCTGCCCCTCGTGAGCCAGCTTCGGCGGTACGGCCGCGCTGTGGCGCTCGTCACGCTGGCCTCGGCGGCCGAGGATGTGGCCAGCGGCGACCCGGGCTTTCGCTCCATCGACATGCGCACGCTCCTCCCCCGCGCCCTTCGCGTCGGGCAGACGGACAACGGCGACGAGAACCCGCTCGTGCGCTCGGTGCAGCATCATCCCGTCACGGACGACGGGGCCCGCTGGGCGCTTCACATCATCGAGGAGCACTTTGGGCAATACGACGAAGTCTACCTGACCCCGCTCCTCCGCAAGCTGTCGGAGGTCATGAACGACGACCGCTTCGACCCAAAAGCGCTCATCAATACGCTGGAAGAGGCCGGCGCCGTATGGCTGGAGAAGCGGCGTGGGAGTCCTCACGACTACACCGTGCTTCTGGTAGACGTGACGCACCCGGACGTGCAGGAGGTGCAGGCTGCCGTGTCCGAGGATCAACATGACGCCTACGCAGACGACGCGGACGCCTACGACGTGGCCGATGAGCCGTATCCGGACGCATCCTACGCGGATGAGCCCTACACCGAGCAGCCGGACGGCGCTGCCGACGACGCCTCCTTCTTCGCGGGCGATGGTGCTCAGGACGACCCCTCCGAGGCGCTGCCCGCTGACGAGCCCCCGGCCCCAACCGATGCCGCCCCATCCACGGACGAGCCGCGGGCGCAATGAGCGCCGCTCGCCCCTGCCCCCCGTCCGCCCTACGTTTTACCTATCGATCTACCGGATCACATGACCAACGAACTCACCCCCCGCCAAATCGTCGACGCGCTCGATCGCTACATCATCGGGCAGGATGACGCCAAAAAGAACGTCGCCATTGCGCTCCGCAACCGGTGGCGCCGCCGCCATGCGCCGGAGGACATGCGCGACGAGATCATGCCTAACAACATCATCATGATCGGCCCGACGGGCGTCGGGAAGACGGAGATTGCCCGGCGGCTGGCCAAGCTTTCCGGCGCGCCGTTCATCAAGGTGGAGGCCTCCAAGTTTACCGAAGTTGGCTATGTGGGTCGTGACGTGGACAGCATGATCCGCGACCTGACCGACATCGCCATCAACATCGTGCGGGAAGAGCACGAGGAGGAGGTGCAGGAGCGTGCCCGCGAACTGGCGGAGGAGCGCATCCTGGATGCCCTGCTCCCCTCCTCTCCGCAAACGAAGTCCTCAAAGAAGTCCTCGTCTAGCGTTTCGGGCCCCGGGTTTGTGATTTCCAGCGACGTTAACGGGGATGATTCCGAGGAGGAATCCACGCCGGCGTCACGTACGCGCGAGCGCTTCCGCACCATGCTCCACGATGGCGACCTGGACGACCGCGAGATCGAGATTGAGGTCTCCGGGAGCGATCAATCCTCTATGCTGCAGGTCTTTGGCCCCATGGGCATGGAAGAAATGGGCATGAACCTGCAGGAGCTGTTTGGCAACCTGGGCGGCGGCAGCAAGAAAAAACGCCGCGTCAAAGTGGAAAACGCCTGGGAGCCGCTGCAGCAAGAGGAAGCGCAGAAGCTCATCGACATGGACAAGGTGAAGTCGGAGGCCCTGGAGCGTGTGCAGCAGTCCGGCATCGTGTTTATCGACGAGATCGACAAGGTGACGGTCCGCTCCTCCTCTCGTGGCGGCAACGGCGGTGGGCAGGACGTCTCCCGGGAGGGCGTGCAGCGCGACCTGCTGCCGGTGGTGGAGGGCGCCAACGTGACGACCAAGCACGGCATGGTGAAGACGGATCATATCCTGTTCATCGCCAGCGGGGCCTTTCATGTGGCCAAACCCAGCGACCTGATCCCCGAACTGCAGGGGCGCTTCCCCATCCGCGTTGAACTCAACAACCTGGACGCAGACGATTTCTTCCGTATCCTCACCGAGCCGCGGAACGCGCTCATCAAGCAGTACCGCGCGCTGATGCAGTCGGAAGGGGTGGAAATTGAGTTTACGGAAGACGCCATCCGCGAGGTGGCCCGTACGGCCGCTGAGGTAAACGCCGAGGTGGAAAACATCGGCGCCCGCCGCCTCCATACCATCCTGACGACGCTGCTGGAGGACATCCTCTTCGATATCCCCGACACCGTCGAATCCGACCACGTGGTCATCGACAAGGCCATGGTGGAAGACAAGCTCGCCGACATCGTCGCCGACCGCGACCTCAGCCAGTATATCCTGTAGATTTGCTGTATCAGGCGCAGGGGCCGATGCCAGCCAGAGCCGTCCCATCTCTGTCGGTACAGGGGTGCAAGAGCTCATCACGGCTCCTTTCTTGAAGGGACCGAAGCACAAGCTGCGAGGGGTCGCCTGTGGTGCAAGTGGCATATTGGGATCCCCTCATCCTCGCCTTCACCCCAAGAGTACTTGCTCCGCAGCGCTCCCGCCGGGGAGAGAGCATGGGAGCGAGAAGTTTATTGTCGAGAAGTTTATTGTATAGACCTGTCTGACCTCTACTTCGACAGGTACAGATTCCGCATCTCGTAGGGCCGCTTGAAGTGCTTGTCGGTGAGGGTGTCCACAAAAGCGATGGCTTCGCCGGTGCTCTTCATCTCCGGACCGAGCTCTTTGGCCACTTCGGGGAATTTGTCCCAGGAGAAGACCGGCTCCTTGATCGCGTAGCCCGTGAGCGACGACTCCAGCGCGCCTTGCTCCCGGAACGTGGCGAGCTTCCCACCGAGCATGGCATGTGCCGCGATACGCGCCACCGAGATGCCCTTGGCCTTGGCCACGAACGGCACGGTCCGCGACGCCCGGGGGTTGGCCTCGATGACGTAGACGACCTCGTCCTTCACCACAAACTGCACGTTCAGCAGGCCACGGATCTGCATGTGCTCGGCAATACTGCGCGCATAGGAGCGCATGGTGGCGATCACCTCGTCCGACAGGCTGTAGGGCGGCAGCACGGCGGTGGAGTCGCCGGAGTGCACGCCGGCGGGCTCAATGTGCTGCATCACGCCGGCAATCCAGACCTCGTCGCCGTCGCTGATGGCGTCCACATCTACCTCAATGCCGCCGTCAATGAAGCGGTCGAGCAGGATCTCGTTGCCGGGCAGCAGCGCGAGGATGTTGGACACGTAGCGGTGCACCTCCTCCTTGTTGATCGCGATGCGCATGCCCTGCCCCCCCAACACGTAACTCGGGCGGATGAGGATGGGATAGCCGATGCCTTCGGAGACCTCGACGGCCTCGCTCGGGGTGCGCGCCAGGCCGTAGGGCGCGAACGGGATCTCCAGTTGCTTCAGCAGGCGGGAGAACTTGCCACGGTCTTCGGCCAGGTCCATCATCTCGGTGGGCGTGCCCAGAATCGGGATATTGGACGTCGTGAGGCCCGGCGCCAGCTTCAGGGCTGTCTGCCCGCCCATCTGCACGATGACGCCCTTCACCAGTCCCCGTCCGTCGTTTTCGTGGTCGATGATGTCCTGCACCCGCTCCCAGAACAGCGGCTCAAAGTAGAGCTTGTCCGCCATGTCGGCGTCAGTGGACACCGTTTCGGGGTTGCAGTTAATCATGATGGCCTCATAGCCGCGCTCCCGGGCGGCCTGTACCGCGTGCACGCAGCAGTAGTCGAACTCCACCCCCTGCCCGATGCGGTTGGGCCCGCTGCCCAGCACGATGACTTTCTCCTGGTCGGTGACGGGGCTCTCCATCGCCGTCTCGTAGGTGGAGTAGAAGAACGGCGTCTCGGCCGGGAACTCCCCCGCGCAGGTGTCCACCACCTGAAACGAAGGCGTCACAGCGAGCGCCTTGCGATGGGCGCGGACGTCTTCTTCCGAGACCCCGTCCTCCGCCAGCAGATGCGCGATTTGCTGGTCGGAGAATCCAAACCGTTTGATCTCATGAAGGAGCGCGTCAGATAGGTCCGACAGGCGCAGCTCGGCGATGGCTTCCTCCACACGCACGAGGTCCTGGATCTGGTGGAGAAACCACGGATCGACCTTGGTGATGTCGTACACCTCATCCACTGAGGCGCCATGGATAAACGCATGGCGGATTTGCAGCGTCCGGTCCCAGCGCGGTTCCTGCAACCGCTCGCGCACAGTAGCGCGGTCTTCCACCGGGCGATCGCCGCCCAGCCCGGCGTAGCCCAGCTCCAGGCTCTGCCAGGCCTTCTGGAGGCTCTCCGGAAAGGTGCGGCCGATGCTCATAACCTCGCCAACGGCCTTCATCTGCGTGGAGAGGTCCTCGTCCACCCCTTCAAACTTCTCAAAGTTGAACCGCGGGATCTTCGTTACCACGTAGTCGATGGCTGGCTCGAAGCAGGCGCTGGTCGTGCCCGTGACCTCGTTGGGCAGCTCGTCCAGCGTGTAGCCCACCGCCAGCCGTGAGGCTACCTTCGCGATCGGGTAGCCCGTGGCTTTGGATGCCAGCGCCGAGGACCGCGAGACGCGCGGGTTAATCTCGATGGCTACCATCCGCCCGCTGGCGGGGTCCACGCCAAACTGCACATTGCAACCGCCGGCAAACGTGCCGATGGAGCGCATCATCTTGATGGCCTGATCGCGCATGTGCTGGTACTGCTTGTCGGTCAGCGTCTGCGAGGGCGCCACCGTCAGCGAGTCGCCGGTGTGGACGCCCATCGGGTCCACGTTTTCGATCGCGCAGATGATGATGACGTTGTCGTTTTTGTCGCGCAGCAGCTCCAGCTCGAACTCCTTCCAACCGAAGAGGCACTCCTCAATCAGCACCTGATGCACGGGCGACAGCTCCAGTCCACGCGTCACCTTGGCGTCGAACTCATCGGCGGTCCACACGATACCTCCCCCGGCGCCGCCGAGCGTGAACGACGGCCGTATGACGACCGGCAGCCCGCCCAGCTCCTGGGTGATTTCTTTCGCTTCGAGCAGGCTTTTGGCCACCCGGCTGCGCCCCTGATCCACGCCGATGTCCTCCATGAGGTCGCGGAAGCGCTGGCGGTCTTCGGTGATCCGGATGGCGTCGATGTCCACCCCGATGACCTCAATCCCCTGCTCCGTCCAGTAGTTTTCCTGCTGCAGCTCGTCGGCCAGGTTAAGCGCCGTCTGCCCTCCCATGGTGGGCAACACCGCGTCCGGGCGCTCCTTCTCAACGATCTCCTTGATGGACGCCGGCGTGAGGTCCATCAGGTAGACTTCGTCAGCCGTCATGGGGTCGGTCATGATGGTGGCCGGGTTGGAGTTCACCAGCACCACGCGGTACCCTTCTTCCCGCAGGGCGCGGCAGGCTTGGGTGCCGGAATAGTCAAACTCGCAGGCCTGCCCGATGATGATGGGGCCGGACCCGATGAGGAGGATGGTGTCGATGTCGGTGCGCTTGGGCATGGCGGTACAGATGCGTCAGGAAGGAAGGGGGGCGTAGGGCTACGGCTGGTCTCCTCAGGAAGAGCTGACAGAGATGGGCGCGTCGATAGCGCGGTGTTCGTAGATCATCTCCAGAAACTCATCGAACAGGTAGCGGCTGTCGTGCGGGCCGGGGGAGGCTTCGGGATGGTACTGCTGGCTCATCCCCGGAAAGCGGGTGAAGCGGAGACCTTCCACGGAGTCGTCGTTCAGGTTTTGGTGCGAGAGGGTCGCCACGTCCGGGTCGAGCGTATTGGCCGCTACCGCAAACCCGTGGTTCTGGGTGGTGACCTCCACCGTGCCGCTGCGCAGGTCCTGCACCGGGTGGTTGGCGCCCCGGTGGCCTACCCGCATCTTGTACACGTTGAGGCCTTCCGCCAGGGCCATCAATTGATGCCCGAGGCAGATGCCAAAGATCGGCCGGCCGGTGGCAATCGCGTCGGCTACGCGGCTAATGGCCTCCGGCATCGCCCGCGGGTCGCCCGGGCCGTTGGAGAAGAAGAGGCCATCGGGGTCCCAGGCCATAGCCTCGGCCAGCGGCGTGGCGCCCGGATACACGCGCACGCTGCAGCCGCGGTCGGCAAATGAGCGGAGGATGTTGCGCTTAACGCCAAAATCGAACACGGCGATGCGCGGCCCGCCCTCTTGCACGTGAGCATCGAAAACCTCCGTAGCGCCGACCCGCGAGGCCAGCTCCAGCCCTTCCATCGACGGCCAGGCGCGGGCCTTTTCTACCAGAATGGCCGGATCCTGCTCTACCGACGAAATGATGGCGTTCATCACCCCCTCCGACCGAATGTGACGCACCAGCCGGCGCGTGTCTACCCCGCTGATGCCCACCAGCTCGTGCCGCTCCATGAACGACTGCAGCGACTCATCAGCCAGGCGGTTGGAGTAGCGGTGCGTGAACGACCGCACGACGAGCCCGGCGATCATCGGACGGTCAGCTTCCATGTCGATGTCCATGGCGCCGTAGTTGCCGATGTGCGGGTACGTCATCATCATAAGCTGGCCGTAGTACGACGGGTCGGTCATGATTTCCTGGTACCCGGTCATGCTGGTGTTGAAGCACAGCTCGCCGCCAGTCTCGCCCCGATGGCCAATGGCGGTGCCGGTGACCACCGTGCCGTCGGACAGCGCGAGGGTGCAGGGCGGGGCGTCTGAGAAAAGGAAAGACATCGTGTTACACGTGCAGGTGAAAAAAGGGTGGTCGACCGTCAGGGGCTGCTTCCACGGCTCCGAGTGTACCGTAGGTCCAAAAAAAAGCCTTCCCGACGGGGAAGGCAGCAACCAACGAAGCGAGGGGCGCGTCAGTGGGCAAAGCCGCTGACGGGCCATCGTTCCAGAAGACAAAGGCAGGCGGGAACGCCATGCGGTAGAGCAGCCGGTGGTCATGTCATCTGGAATCCTAAGGTAAGGGCGTCCAGCGGCTTTGTCAAAGGCGGGCCCGGTTTATTTTTTGATCTTTTGGCTAACCACGATCCCGTAGAGCCTCCGGCCGGGGGCTTAGACGACCCCATCGGCACAAAGGCCTGGGACTGGTGGTTTTGTACGTGGACTTCTTGTGCATCCTTTGCCTGACGACTTGTGCCCGCCTCTCGCTCTACATCCAAGCGCCGCCTGGCCTACGCGCGCCGCCTGGCCTGGTCGCTCATCGGCACGCTCGCCGGGGCGATCCTGCTGGTGCAGCTCTGGCCGGTGCTGCCGGGCGGAGATAGCACGCAACCGTTTCCTGAGGGCGACGGGCAGGAGGTGATTCAGATTGAAGAGGTGCAGCAGACGCAGCAGGAGGAGCAGCGCCCGCCCCCGCCCGTGCCTCCGCTGCCCATCGAAGTGCCGGACGATATTGTGCTGGACGATGTGGAGATCACGTTTACCGATGCGTTTGCGGTGCCGGACGAGCCAGGAGACGATGCGGTGCGGGTGGAGGGCGCCGAGGAGCCCGTGGCCACCGGCGGGACGCGCCGGGCGCGGCTGCTGCGGGTGTCGGAGCCGGCCGTCCCGGATGCCGCCCGTCAGCGCGACATGACCGCACGCGTTGAGTTGGAGATTGTGGTGACGCCGCAAGGGGAGGTCGAGGAGGCCACCATTATGGAGCGCTACCTGATTGATGCGTCGGGCAATGAGCAGCGGGTGGCCCTCCTGGGCTACGGACTGGAAGAGGCCGCGCTGGAGGCTGCCCAGCGGCTGCTCTACCGCCCGGCCCTGCGCGAAGGACGCGAGGTAACCGAGCGCACGACGGTGAGCCTGACCATCGGTGGCAACTCGTGAGCGCAGGGCGCAGCGGACCTCGCGTCCCCTATCTTAACGCTCAGACACTGCTCCGCCCAAATCACACGCGCTGCTTATCCGTCCAGCGCACGTCCACCACCTCATCGGGGCGCGGCCACTCTCGCGGCGCCTCCTGATGAGCAGCGCGCGGGCGGGCTTCTCCCTCCCACTCGATCGTCGTCTCCGTGTGCGTCCCCATCTGCCGGCGGCGCTGCTCCGCCAGGTCTTCCTGCATGGCATCGCGAATGCGCAGCGTGTACCGCAGCACAAAGAACCCAAAGACAGCAAAGAGGACGAGGTCCAGCAGCATTTACGAAGAAACGGTCAGGTTTGGGAGCGCAGAAAGCCAACGATCTTTAGTCGTTGGATGAATGCGCGGTCGGGAACGAAAACACGCTTTCAGGGTGAGCAACATGTGGTCAGAAGCAAGCGGCAATGAGAAGGCGAGCACCCTTCCGACCGCGTTCCTGAACAGAGCACCTGATCGCATTTCAAGCAAGTATCGTGGGTCCGCCCACGTAGTCGGGGCGATGGCGTCCCCCTCGATCTTTTGATCGTGTAGCTCGCTGAGCACGATAGGTATAGAGCGTGTGTTGAAGGCGAGAAAGAACCCCACGACCTTTAGTTGTGGGAGTACGTCAG
>Ga0207421_10003710_pt1 | contig 18035 bp, 22 predicted proteins | sample SodLakKL_010_SED_4_FD_187542 | JGI IMG/M metagenome (GOLD analysis project Ga0207421, IMG submission 187542) | Alkaline sediment microbial communities from Lake Tanatar, Kulunda Steppe, Russia - 8KL_010_SED (SPAdes) (version 2) | ecosystem: Environmental > Aquatic > Non-marine Saline and... | reverse complement strand
CTCTGTGGTGACTGTAAGGAACAGGCCGCCCAGCTAATGCGTGAGTTCCTCGCCGACCACCAGGAGAACCGCGAGGAAGTCGAGGAGTTACTCGAGGGGACGGACGTCGTCCTCGAGTCGCCACGGCGGTAGCGGTCGCCTCGAGTCGGTGTGTTTTTGCGGTGTGGAGAGTGGTACGATCGACGTGCCCTCCGACTGTGACGTTGCGGGATCGCGGACAGCAGTGACAGCAGTCCGGATCGACGGGTGTACTGGTTCCCAACCACGGACGACAGCGGTGATCCGTCAATGAGCGACGCCGGCGAACTGAAGACGGTCCTGCGGGAGAACGCACCGGACGAGCCCGCAGTCGACTACTACGTCGTGATCCACGACGAGGGTGGCGAAGAACTCGAGCGCATCCCGATCGAGCCCGGCCAGGACGTCAGTTTCGTCTCCGAGGAGCGCCAGGACGACTGACCTGATAGTTTTACGATCGCCGTCGTGGTGGGGTTCGTCCATGACCGAGACAGTTCTCGTCCCGGTAGACGGCTCCGACCACGCCAGCGCCGGCCTCGAGTACGCCCTGCGATCGTTCCCCGACGCGACGATCACCGCACTGTACGTCCACGATCCCGGCCACGACCACTACGCGGCCGTCGGCGACGCGGAGACGCCACAAGAGCGCGAGCAGGCGACTGCACGGCGAATACTCGAGGCCGCTCGCGAGCAGGCCGACGCGTACGACCACGACATAGAGACCGAGACCCGGACGGGGACGCCACACACGGAGATTCTCGAGTGTCTACTCGAGGAGGAGTTCGACGCGGTCGTGATGGGCAGTCACGGCGAGTCACCCATCACCCGACCGTTCCTGGGTCACGTAAGCGAGACGATCGTCATGCGGGCACCCGTGAGGACGACGATCATCTCCGAACCGCTCGCTGATCTTCGGGACCGCGACCTCCCCGGAACGGTCCTCCTCGGGACCGACGGCTCCGAACAGGCCGAGGCGGCCCTGGAGTACGCCCTCGAGACGTTTCCGGAGGCCGAGTTCACCGCAGTCCACGTTCTCGATCTCCCCTTCGAACACGACCGGGCGGACGTCGAAGGGACCTACCTCGAGCCGGTACTCGAGGACGCGAGAACTCGTGCAGAACGGATCCTCACCGCCACAGAGGAGATCGCCGACGAACACGGGACGGCGATCGACACGGCGGTCGAATACGGCAAGCCGGCGACCGAGATCGTCGGCCACGCACGCGCGAAGGGGGTCGATGGGATCGTCATGGGCGGGCACGGTCGGTCGATAAGCGAGCGGGTGCTCACCGGAACGGTCGCGGAGACGGTGACCCGGCGGTCGGAACTCGCGGTGACGCTCGTCCGCGGTGGTCACCCCTCGCGTTCGATCCCCTCGAACAGTGGCTCGTAGTCCTCTGGGAGGCCGTTTCTCACTTTCTCGACGTTCCCCGGCGGGACGACCTCGCCGACGACCGCGAGGATCTCTTGGGCGTGGTAGTTCGCGTCCGCCCGGTCGATCCCCTCGCGCTTTGCGACCCGACCGACGAACTCGTGGTAATCAAAACGCTGGCCGAACTCGCCTTCAGTCAGGTAGCGATCGATCTCCATCGGGAGCGGGCTGGCCAGATCGGTCGCCTCGCCCTCCGGGAGCCGTTCGCCGAGAGTCGTCAGTGTCGCTCGCGTCGCCCGGACGGCTTCGCCGAAACGGCCGAACTCGAGTCGGTGCTGGACCTGGCCGATGAACTGTTTGTACTCCATCTCGTCTATGCCGTCCACAGCGTGGCCCTTATAGCCAGTCCCGGCGGTCGAGTGGGTCGTTCATACTGACTGCTGTCCGTCCGTTCCGGGGCAACTGCGCTCCGTCTCGGGGTCGCCCCGGTACAGCGGTACAGCTATCGCTATCACTCGGACTCGTGTGGCCACGACTGGATCTCCTCGTAATCGCCGGGTGGCACGGGCCCATCGAGCAGTGGGTCGTCGGTGGCTTCCATCCAGTCTTTGAGCCGTTCGGCGAGGTCGGCCCTGACGTCCCGGTACCTGGGTTCGTAGACCACGTTGTCGTCTTCCCGGGGACACTCCTCGAGGTCGTACAGTTCCTCGTAGGGCCGTGGCGGAACGCCGTCCGCTTCACGGACCTCGCGGCCGGCCTCGCTCGCGAAGATGTCTTTCGTGAGGTAGACTTTCGGCAGGTGCCAGAAGCTCCTGACGTACTTGTATCGGCGAGTGCGGATCGCCCGGAAGGGGTTGTACATGTCGTGCCAGGTCATCTCGGCGAAGACCTGCTCGCGCTCGTCGTACCCCCCGCCGGTCAACAGGGGCAGGAAACTCCGGCCGTGCAGTTCGTCGGGGACCTCGAGGCCGATACACTCGAGCATCGTCGGCAAGACGTCGACGTTGCTCAGCAGTTCGTCGTAACGGCTGCCGTCGTCGGCGACGCCGGGCCATCGGACGATCAGGGCGGCCTCGAGGCCGGCGTCGTAGGGGCTGCCCTTCGCGCGGGGGAAGGCGATGCCGTGTTCGGTGGTGAAGACCACGAGCGTCCCCTCTTCGAGTCCTCCCTCGGCGAGTGCATCGAGGATCACCCCGACGGCGTCGTCGATCGCGTAGACCATCCCGCGCATCTCCGCGAGGTCGCGACGAACCCCACGTCTGTCGGGGAGGTAGGGAAGCGGGCGCACCTCGTCGGGGTCGTCGACCTCGTAGAAGTCCGAATCGAAGCCAAAGCGGCCGTTTTCCTCCTCGACGCGGTGACACTCGAAGAAACCGACTGAGGCGAAAAAGGGCGCCTCGAAGGCCCGTTTCTCGAGGAACGTCGAGACGACGTCGGCGACGTTTCGGGCCCGGTTTGCCTGGTGGACCTCCGGCGAGACGCCGGGGTAGAGGTTTCCCTCGGAGTGGACGTGGTCGTACTCGAGGCGGTCGGTGTTCCCGGTGACGTGCTGGAGACCGAAGAGGTGGGTCTCATAGCCCGCCTCGGCGAGGTACTGTGGCAGGATGCGTTCGTCGTCGTTCAGTTCCCAGTTCCCGTGGGCGAGCCCCATGAGGCCGTTGCCGTGTGGGTGTCGGCCGGTCGCGAGGCTGCCACGGCTCGGCGAACACTGGGGAGCGGTGACGTAGTGGTTCTCGAACAGCGCGCCTTGGGTGGCGAGTTCGTCGATCCGCGGCGTCTCGACGTCGACGTCGTAACAGCCGAGGTACCGCCCGAGGTCGTGACAGTGAACGAGGAGGACGTTCGGCCGATCGCTTGGCATAGGCGGCCTACCACGCCCGGCGGAATAACGCTTGGTCGAGAGGTACCGATTTCGACCGGTCTCGAGGCGTGACGTTCAGTTCTTCCAGTACCGGGCCACGTCCCGAGACACTCGTCGGCGATCCGGACCTCACGGACGTGGTGGACCTCCAGTGGCACGCCGTAGACGCCCGGGAGCGTTCGGGTCTGACGCTGTAAGCTGTCCGTTCGCCGCCTGCTGGTACCGACTTGTTCACATATTAGGAGTCGTTTTATTACCCTCGTATCTGTAGGCTAACTCCCATGACCGTACAGGTAGCTGGCGTCGCCAGCACGACCTTCGGAAAATACCCCGACGGATCGACACGCGAACTGTTCGTCGAGGCGGCACGAAAGGCCCTAGAGGACACAGGCGTTCCCACAGCGGACGTAGAGGAGTTGTACGTCGCGAACTTTCTCGGTGACGTGACCGACGACCAGGGGCACGTCGGCCCGATGATGGCCGACTACCTCGGCGTCCGGGAGGCCGCGGCGACGCGGACCGAGAGCGCGTGTGCCTCCGCGAGTACCACCGCACGGATCGCCCACCGATCGATCGAGTCGGGCGCGGTCGACGTCGCCCTGGTCGGTGGCGTCGAGATGATGTTCTCGAGCGGGCTTGGCGAGGTGACAGACGCCTTAGCGAACGCCGCTGAAAACGAGTACGAAAACGAGGCCGGCCTCACTTTCCCCGGCATCTACGCGCTGATGGCCCGGGCGTACATGCGCGAGTTCGACGTCACGAAAGACGACTTGGCGGAAGTGATGGTGAAAAACCGCCGGAACGCCGTCGAGAACCCGATCGCCCAGAACCGTGAGGAACTGACCGTCGAGGACGTCCACGACTCCCCGACGGTCGCGAGCCCACTGAAACTCCACGACTGCTGTCCGATCACCGACGGCGCGAGCGCGGCCGTCCTCGTCTCGGCGGAGTACGCCGAGGATCACGGCCTCGAGGCTCCGGTGACGTTCGTCGCCAGCGGGCAGTCGAGTGATTCGATCGCCCTGCAGGACCGCCCCGAGATCACCCGGACGCCCGCCGCAGAACGGGCGGCGGAGGCGGCCTACGAGCAGGCGGGTATCGATCCCGACGACGTCGACGTCGCAGAGGTCCACGACTGTTTCACCATCGCCGAGATCCTCGCCGTCGAGTCACTCGGCTTCTTCGAGCGTGGCGAGGGCGCACGCGGTGCCGTCGAGGGCGAGACGGCAGTCGACGGGCGGATCCCGGTCAACGCCTCCGGCGGGCTGCTGGCGAAAGGTCACCCCGTGGGCGCGACCGGCGTCGCCCAGCTGGCAGAGATCACGAAACAACTCGAGGGCCGCCACCCCAACCAGATCGACGACGCGGAGGTCGGCCTGACGCACACGGTCGGCGGGAGTGGTGCGAGCTGTGTGGTAAACGTCTTCAGAGGTGAGTAATCATGCAACCCTGGTTCAGAGAGTTCACGGACGCGATCGAGGACGGCGAACCGGTTTACAGACAGTGTAAAGAGTGTGCCGGGACGGGGCTTCCCCCGCGGGAGGTCTGTCCGGAGTGTACCGGCGGCATGGTCGAACGGCCACTGTCGGGGCCGGCGACGGTCGTCTCACATACCCTGATCACGAGTTCGATCCCGGCCTTCGCCGAGGAGACGCCGTACACGATCGTCCTCGCGGAGTTCGAGGAGGGCGTCACGCTCACCGGCCAACTCCGGGACGCCAAGGAGGTCGAGATCGGCGATACCGTCGAGGTCGGCGTCGAAGCGGTCGGCGAGGAGCACACGATCGTTACGTTCGCTCCGACGACGGACTGACGGCGTTTCGGCTCCCGCTCCGGCGGAGGTGCGTATTGGCCGTCTGGGTGTTTTATTATCGAAGGGTGCGTTGATCGACGTGCAATGATAGATCTCAACGACCGAGTCGCGATCGTGACCGGAGCGGGACGTGGAATCGGGAAGGAAACGGCGACGCTGCTTGCCGAACAGGGCGCTGACGTGGTCGTCACCGACGTCATCCCCGAAATCGAGGACGTCGGGGAAGCCGTCGAGGAACGCGGGGCCAACGCGCTGGTCCACGAACTCGACGTCACCGACTACGAGCGGGCACAGGACGTCGTCGAGGACACACTCGAGGAGTTCGGTAGAATCGATATCCTGGTAAACAACGCGGGGATCTTCCCGACGGCGACCCTAGAGGAGATGAGCCCGGAGGACTGGCAACAGGTGATCGACATCAACCTGACGGGCGTGTTCAACTGCACGAAAGCCGTCCTGCCGGCGATGGAAGACCAGGGGTACGGCCGGATCGTCAACATCTCCTCGGCTTCCGGGGGGCACGTCGGCTGGTCGGGTGACCTCTCACACTACGCCGCGAGCAAGGGCGGAGTCGTCGGCTTCACCCGGAGCGCAGCCATCGACCTCGGTCCGAAGGGGATCACGATGAACGCCATCGTCCCCGGCATGGTCGACACTGGTGCGGCCGAGGAAGTGTCCGAAGAAGAAGAGATCGAGGCGGCCGTGGCCATGACACCCGTTGGCCGACAGGGTGACCCCGAGGAACTGGCGAGCTCGATCGTCTATCTCGCCTCCGAGCCGGCGGCGTTTATCACTGGCGCGTCGCTGGTCGTCGACGGCGGGCTCACCCTCGTCTAGGAGGGCGGAACACTCCCTCACGCCGACCGACACACCTGTGTGCCGGCCTGCCCGTGGGGCGATTTAAGTATCCGGTGGGAGAACTACCGGGCATGGACATTCTCGTCGCGTTCGACGACTCCGAACCCGCCCGGGAAGCACTCGAGTTCGCCCTCGAGGAACACCCCGAAGCCGACGTCACCGTCCTCCACGCGATCAACCCCTACGATACGAGCTACGGGGAAGCAGCCCACTTCGGCATCGAGAGCGTCCTCGAGACGAGACACGAGGAAGCCGAGGAGCTGTTCGACCGGGCACGCGAGGTAGCGAGCGACCACGGGAGCGACCTCGAGACGGAGACGGTCGTGGGGGAACCGGCCGACGAGACCCTCTCGTATCTCGAGGAAAACCCGATCGATCGCGTCTACGTGGGCAGTCACGGCCGGTCCGGGCTCTCCCGGGTGTTGCTCGGAAGCGTCGCCGAACGGATCGTCCGTCGTGCGTCCGTCCCGGTGACGATCGTCCGCTGACACGGGTCGCTCGATCACTCACCGTCCGTACGGTCCCCGTGATCGGCTCCGGTCCGGATCCACACGTGGAGTGAGACACCGACGATCGCGACCGACAGACAGTAGAGGTAGACGGCCGTTTCGACGGAGTCGGGGACGGGTTCTACCATGTCGACGTGGACTCGCGGATGACCCATAGTCGCCCGGCTGAATACGTCCACACCTCATACGGCGTCTCACCGACCACGCCGTGTTCCCACTCGCCGGGCACCACCCGGAAGTTAATGTCCGTCGGGGGGTTACCCCCCGGTATGAGTTTCGTCGTTCCGTTCGACGGATCGGACCTGTCCGAGGCTGCTCTCAGACGGGCCGGCGAGTACGCGGAAACGTTCGACGAGGACGTCGTCGCTGTCTGTGTCGTCTCCGAGCGCAGACGGTACGCCCGCGAGAAAGGGTGGATCGACGACGAGGAGTTCGACCTCGAGTCGGTGACCGAGGGCCTCGAGACACGGGTCCGCGAGGTCGTCCCCGACGCCGACTTCGACTACGAACTGATCAGGGAGTATCCGCCGGTCGAGCGGATCGCCGAACACGTCCAGACGCTGGTCGAGCGACACGACCCGTCCGTCGTCTTTCTCGGCAGCGACAACGTCGGCGGGATCGTGACGCCGGTCTCGAGTGTCGGCGCACACGTCACCGCTGACGAGGCCTACGACGTCTACATCGTCTGTCACCCCGACGCTCCGACACCCGACTACCTCGAGTGACGCGGGCACGGCCGTGGAGGGGGTCGAATGTCATCGATTCGGTCTCACGATAGCGACGAACGGGCCCGACTCGTGTAGTTTTTGCACTCTCCGAAACCCGTTCCCAGATACGGGGAACGTACCCCCGCCTTATTTACTTGAACGTCCGTACAGTCGATCGCCGTTCGTCATCCGACACATCACCGCATCCACGGACGGTACCCCGTCCAGCGTGTTCACCTCGATTGAAGCGGACGGGGAGGGATAATACGGCCCCAGTGCCGGCCGACTGGCTGTCGGCCCCGTTTCTAGACCGACGAGTACGGTGTCGGGACGTCCCCGTGAGTTTTACGAGTCGTGATCGGACGGCCATCGTGGCGGGCCTCCCGGTGTTCGGTCCACAAACCGCTCGCAGGTTGCCACGACCAAGCGTACGGGTCAAGTGGCTTCACTCCGTACGGGACACAACAGTGAGCGATACTCGAGGCCCCCTCCAGCCGGACCGCCCAGACGCCACGAAGCCCTTCGAGGTTGACGCCCCCTTCGATCCGGCGGGTGACCAGCCGAAGGCGATCGAACAGCTCGCCGAGGGATTCGGGTCGGGGGTTGACGAACAGACCCTCCTCGGTGTCACGGGGTCGGGCAAGACGAACACGGTCTCGTGGGTGATCGAGGAGATCCAGAAACCGACGCTGGTCATCGCCCACAACAAAACCTTGGCGGCCCAACTGTACGAGGAGTTTCGGAACCTCTTTCCGGATAACGCAGTGGAATACTTCGTCTCCTACTACGACTACTACCAGCCCGAGGCCTACGTCGAACAGAGTGATACCTACATCGACAAGGACGCCTCGATCAACGACGAGATCGATCGGCTGCGCCACTCGGCGACCCGTTCGCTGTTGACTCGAGACGACGTCATCGTCGTCGCCTCCGTCTCCGCGATCTACGGACTCGGTGACCCGCGAAACTACGTCGAGATGGCGATGCGTCTGGAAGTCGGCGAGGAGATCGGCCGCGAGGAGTTGCTCAAACGCCTGGTCGACCTCAACTACGAGCGCAACGACGTCGATTTCACCCAGGGCACGTTCCGGGTGCGCGGCGATACCATCGAGATCTACCCGATGTACGGCCGGTATGCCGTCCGGGTGGAGTTCTGGGGCGACGAGATCGATCGGATGCTCAAGGTCGACTCCCTCGAGGGCGAGGTCAAAAGCTCCGAACCCGCCGTGTTGGTCCACCCGGCAGAACACTACTCGCTGCCGGAAGACCGCCTCGAGACGGCACTCGAGGAGATTCGATCGGATCTCGACTCCCGGATCAGCTACTTCGAGCGCACGGGCGATCTGATCGCTGCCCAGCGAATCGAGGAACGGACGACCTTCGACCTCGAGATGATCGAGGAGACTGGCTACTGTTCGGGCATCGAGAACTACTCGGTCTATCTCGACGACCGAAACTCGGGTGACACCCCCTACACCTTGCTCGATTACTTCCCCGACGAGTTCCTCACCGTCGTCGACGAGTCCCACGTGACCCTTCCCCAGATCCGGGGCCAACACGCCGGCGACAAGTCCCGCAAGGACTCGCTGGTCGAGAACGGCTTTCGTCTGCCGACAGCGTACGACAACCGCCCGCTGACCTTCGAGGAGTTCGAGGCGAAGACCGATCGGACGCTGTACGTCTCGGCGACGCCGGCCGACTACGAGCGCGAGAAGAGTGAGCGAATCGTCGAACAGATCGTCCGTCCGACCCACCTCGTCGACCCTGCTGTCGAGGTCGCCCCCGCAACGGGACAGATCGACGATCTCCTCGATCGCATCGACGAACGCATCGGACGCGACGAACGCACCCTCGTCACGACACTCACGAAGCGAATGGCCGAGGACCTCACGGAGTACCTAGAAGAGGCGGGCGTTTCCGTCGAGTACATGCACGACGAGACCGACACCTTAGAGCGCCACGAGATCATCCGTTCGCTTCGATTGGGGGAGATCGACGTCCTCGTGGGGATCAACCTGCTCCGTGAGGGCCTTGACATCCCCGAGGTCTCGCTCGTGGCGATCCTGGACGCCGACCAGGAGGGGTTCTTGCGTTCGGAGACAACCCTCGTCCAGACGATGGGGCGGGCCGCCAGGAACGTAAACGGCGAGGTCGTCCTCTACGCCGACGCCCCCTCGAACGCCATGCAGTCTGCGATCGAAGAGACCCAGCGTCGCCGACGGATTCAACGGGAGTACAACGACGAACACGGCTACGAACCGACGACGATCGAGAAGGCGGTCGGCGAGACGAACCTCCCCGGCTCGAAGACGGACACCTCGACGGTCTCCGGACGGGAGCTCTCCGACGAACAGGAGGCGGCCCGCTACATCGAGGACCTGGAGACACAGATGCGGGAGGCGGCGAACAACCTCGAGTTCGAACTCGCGGCCGACATCCGCGATCGGATCCGTGAGGTTCACGAGGAGTTCGACCTCGAGGGTGGCGATGAGGGTATCGCGCCCCCGGGCGAGGAGTTTTGAACTCGGGTACCGCTACAACTCGAGGGTGTACACCGCCTCCACGTACTCCTCGTCGTCGATCCTGACGGTCCCCTCGTCGGTCTCCTCGAAGCCGTGTTTCCCGTAGAACTCGCGGGCGGCGTCGTTCGAGGCCAGATCGAGCGCCCGGATCCGTTCGACGGCCGGCTCGAGGCGTTCGATCAGTCGGTCGTGGAGCGCAGAACCGATCCCCTCACCCTGGTAGTCCGGATGGACGTACATCCGCAAGACGTCCCCTTCCTCCCCGTGGACGATGCCGTGAGTGAAGCCCACGACCTCGCCGTCGGCCTCCGCGAGGAGAAACTCCGTCTCGAGGGCGTCGAGTTCGACCGAGAACCCACCGTCGCCGTACCAGCCGTCGATCGCGGCCTCGAGTTCGTCGTCGGCGTACCACTCGGCGACGGTCTCCTCGATCGTCTCGGCGTCGAGTTCGTCGTAGGTCGCCTGCCAGGTCTCCCGTGCGACCTCGCGGATCGCACCGTGATCGTCGTCTGTAGCGTCTCGAATCTCCATGCCCACCATTGTTCTTGGTTTATCATGAAGGTTTCCCAACTGTAACTTATCGTTAGAAAGTGTCGTTGTACACGCTCGTGGGACCGACCGAAGGCGACGCTCGCCGTTACTCCAACTCGAGGGTGTAGACGGCCTCAGTGTGCGATTCGCCACCGATCTCGACTTCACCCTCGTCGGTCCGTTCGAAGCCGAGTCCCTCGTAGAACTCCCGGGCGTCGTCGTTCGACTCGAGGTCGAGCGCGCGCATGCGGTTCATGTTGAAATCCTCCATGTCCGCCCGCAAGCGCTCGTGAAGGGCGGTGCCGATACCCTCCGCCTGATGGTCGGGGTGGACGTACATCCGCACGACGTCCCCCTCGTCTTTCCGGACGACGCCGTGGGTGAAGCCGACGACCTCGCCGTCGACTTCGGCGACGAGGAAGGCCGTGCCGGGTCGACCCATGACGGCCTCGAGGTCCTCGTCCCCGTACCACGTTTCGACCGTCTCGTCTACCGTCTCGGCCTCGAGTTCGTCGTAGGTCGCGTGCCAGGTCGCCCTGGCGACCTCGCGGATTCGGTCTCTGTCGTCGGGGGTTGCCGGTCTGATCTCCATGGGAGACAGTACGGTCGCACCCCCCAAAGAGCTTCTCTCAACTGAATTTTTGTGTGTGAAAAAACGCTTGGACTTCCCCCGGGGACCGCCGGCGGGCACCTACAGCGCCTCGAGGACGGCGTCGATATCCGCGGGGGTGTTGAACGCGTGGACGGAGGCACGAACCGCCTCCGGATAGGGAAGCGAGCGGACGACGATCCCCGCCTCGGCGAGGCGGTCGACGGTGGCCTCGGGGTCGTCTGCGGCGACCGTCACCAGCCCCGACTCGTAGGCCCGCGGGCTGAGCAGGCGTTCGTCGTCGATCCCCGCTTTCAGCCGGTCGGTGAGCGTCTCGACTCGCCGCTGGATCGTCTCGAGGCCGAGTTCCGCCTGGAGGGCGATCGCTTCGATGAGGCCGGCGTAGGGGGCGGGACTGCTCGTCCCGACCTCGAACCGTCCCGCACCCGGCCGGTACTCGTAGTCGGTGGCGTTTGGCTCCTTGACGCTGCGGTAGCCGATCGCACTCGGCGAGAGGCCGGCTTCGGCCCCCTCACGAACGTAGAGGAATCCCGCGCCGAAGGGGCCGAGCAACCACTTGTGACCCGCCCCGGCGGCGAAGTCAGCACCCCACTCACGGACGTCGACCGCGGTCTGGCCGGGGGACTGGACGGCGTCGACGAGCACCCGCGCCGAGGCGTCGTGGGCGATCTCGACGACCTCCTCGATCGGCAGTCGGGTGCCATGTGTCCAGGTGAGCGAACTCAGACAGAACAGTTTCGCCTCCGACGCGACCGCCTTCACGTCCGCTATGTCGAGTCGTCCGCCCTCGGTCTCGAGGACTCGCACTTCGATCCCGACCTCACGCTCTAGACGGCGCCAGGGGAGAATCCCCGCGGAGTGCTCGAGGTCGGTACGGACGACGACGTCGCCCGGTTCCCAGTCGATCGCACCCGCCACGCGGTTTATGCCGTCGGTGGTGCTCTCGGTCAGGGCGATCTCCCGTGGTGAGGCCCCGAGGAGGTCCGCGACCGCGACGCTCGCCTCGTCGTAGACGTCTATCGCCGCCCCGTAAGGGCCCTCCGCTGTCGGTGCGTCGTACTCGTGAAACTGGAGGGCCGCCTCGGTCGCCTCGACGATACGACGCGGGCTGGGGCCACTCGCGCCCGTGTTGAGGTAGATGTCGTCCTCGAGTGCGGGGATGTCCGCACGGAGGGCTGTCAGGTCCATGTTTCGTAGTTACCGGCGAGCGTGGAGAGCCTGCCGGTGTTCCGTGGCCTCGAAGCGAAACCGTCTACGCGAGCGAGTCGATCTCCGAACGCAGCTGTTCGGCGGGCTTTGCCCCGACGTGTCGGCCCGCCTGCTGGCCGTCGGCGTACAGCAACATCGTCGGGACGCCCTGGACGGCGTTTGCGGCTGCAAGCCCCTGGTGTTCGTCGACGTCGACTTTCGCAACTACCGCGTCGGTGTCGGCCGCCAGCTCCTCGAGGATCGGCTCGAGCATCTGGCATGGACCACACCAGTCGGCGTAGAAGTCCACGAGGACAACGCCGTGCTGGTCGAGGACCTCCTGTAGGTGGGACTCGCTGTCGATGGTGATCGGCTCGTCGGGGATCTCGGTCTGTGACATCGTACCCACGTCTATGACCTCGAGTGTTTTAACAGTTGTGGAAGAAGTATACAATACAGGCCGACGGGGAGATCGGACGGGACGGATCCGCCACGGGCGAGGGTCAGTTTTCAATAGACGTCTCGACTCGCTGGTCGTACTTGTCCTCGAACTCCTGAATGAGTTGGCCCATCTTGGCGTACCAGTCGTTTAGCATCCGTTGCATCTCGTCTGCGATCCGTTTCGGGTCCCTCGGGTGGTAGACGTGGTAGTAGCCGCCTTGATCGTAGTTGACCTGCTCTTTCTGAATGAACCCGGCCTGGAGTAGCCGTTGAATCGATCGGTAGGCGGTCGAACGCTCACGGTCGACGACGTCGGCGATCTCGTCGATCGTCAGGGGCTCGTCGCTCTCGACCAGCACCCGGAAACACTCCCTGTCCAGTTGCTTCAATCCGTGCAAACACTCCAACAGTCCCTCACACTGCATGTCCTGCTGGAGGTATTCGACCATCGAGGTACCCATAGTGTTCTGTGGGTGTACGGACCGGACTGGTAAAAGGGTTTTGTGTATACTGTACAAACCTGGACCAGCGGACACTGAGGCGACCCCACCGAGGGTTCCGGCCGATGGGGGCTCCCCGCCCGCGGAGACGACCGTTCCAACCGGACGGTCATCGAGTGAGCCACTCCGACGCTCACGGTCGGCGACCAGCGTCGTCTTTCGGTGCCGGTGGCGATACAGTAGTGTATGCTATGGGAATAAGTCTACAACGGCGTTACCCGATCACCCCCTGTTGCCGACGGATCGCCTCGGTGTCGATCGCGACGGCCCGCTCGAACGACTTTCGACAAAGGGCGGACTCGGGAGTCGGTGGTTACCCGTGGATACCCATCGCCTCGATCTGTTCTTGATACCGATTGCGGATCGTCACCTCGGTAACCTGTGCGACGTCTGCGACTTCCCGCTGGGTCTTTTTTTCGTTACAGAGCAACGAAGCGGCGTAGATCGCGGCGGCGGCGTACCCGGTTGGCGATTTCCCCGAGAGCAGCCCTTCTTCGGCGGTCTTCTCGATGATCTCGTTTGCTTTCGTCTGGACCTCTTCGGAGAGTTCGAGTTCGGAACAGAAGCGAGGGACGTACTTTTTCGGGTCGACGGGGCGCATCTCGAGGCCGAGTTCCTGTGAGATGTACCGGTACGTGCGCCCGATCTCTTTGCGTTCGACGCGCGATACCTCGGAGATCTCCTCGAGACTCCGTGGAATGCCTTCCTTCCGGCAGGCGGCGTACAGTGCGGACGTGGCGACCCCCTCGATCGACCGTCCGCGGATCAGGTCCTCTTTGAGCGCACGTCGATAGATGACCGACGCGACCTCTCTGACCGAGCGTGGGACACCCAGGGCGGAGGCCATCCGGTCGATCTCGCTGAGTGCGAACTGGAGGTTGCGTTCGCCTGCGTCTTTGGTTCGGATGCGTTCTTGCCACTTTCGCAGCCGATGCATCTGGCTGCGCTTTTTCGACGAGATAGAACGACCGTACGCGTCTTTGTCCTTCCAGTCGATCGTCGTCGTCAACCCCTTGTCGTGCATCGTCTGTGTCGTCGGTGCACCGACACGGGACTTCTGCTGTCGTTCCTGGTGGTTGAACGCCCGCCATTCCGGACCGGGGTCGATCTTTTCTTCTTCCACGACGAGCCCACAGTCTTCACAGATGAGCTCGCCCCGGTCGGAGTCCTTAACGAGATTCTCGGAGTCGCATTCGGGGCAGGCACGTACCCCCTCTTCCTCCTCGGTCTCGTCCATCTCGCGCGTTCGCTCCCGCTGGCGGGTGGACCGTGTCATCGCACTTTTATAGTAGTACGACCAAAGTATTTAAACTCTCGGGAAGGGTTTTCTACCTCGGACCCAATTCCGGCGTAAACCGGTGGCTAAGGCGGTTCTCTCTCGGAATTTCCGATCAGAACCGGAAGGCATTTAGGCGACCTGAGCCGACCACTGCGACGAATGCCGGTTATCGACTGTGACGTCGGGGAGGCACGTGAGCGTCTCGAAAACGCAGGTGTGACCGTCCAGGCGGGCAACACGGATCACGAACGCTGGCGTGCCAGCCACGGCGACGCGACGGCGGTCGCCTACGAGGGTACGGTCGTCATACAGGGGGAACGGCCGCGTGACCTCGAGGCACTCCTCCGTGAGGAGGGCGGGCGCGCACACGCCTACTTCGACGGGGCCGCCCGTGGCAACCCGGGTCCGGCCGCCATCGGCTGGGTGATCGTCACCGGCGACGGCATCGTCGCCGAAGGGGGCGAACGGATCGGCCGGGCGACGAACAACCAGGCCGAGTACGAGGCGTTGATCGCCGGCCTCGAGGCCGCCCGCGAGTACGGCTACGACGAGGTCCAGGTCAGGGGCGATTCGGAACTGATCGTCAAACAGATCCGCGGGGAGTACGACACCAACAATCCCCAACTGCGCGAGAAACGCGTTCGCGCACTCGAGGTCCTCTCGTCGTTCGAGAGGTGGAGTATAGAGCACGTCCCCCGGGAGGTCAACGATCGTGCTGACGACCTGGCAAACGAGGCACTCGACGGCTAGTGGTTCGACAGGCCTGACATTGCGGGGCGAACCGATCGCGGTTGTCCGGTTTGACTCATACTACTGGGCAAAATCATGTACACTATCACACGGCGACGCGTGACGGAGTACGAGAACCGACAGTGAAAAACGACGACGGCGCGTACACGACACCGATGAGCGACGCGTCCACCGACGGAAACGAGCAGACAGACGAGAACGGGGCAGAACTCCCCGCGGAGGTCCTCGAGGAGACAGAACGACTGACCCGACTCGCCAGGAAGGCCGCGATCGAAGACGAACGCGACGCCTACCTCCGGCGCCGAGCGGAGATCCTCGAACCACACGAGTTCGTCGCCCGCGTCCGCGAGGAAACCGACGGCGACGTCTTGGTGATCCATCCCGCGCAGTGGCACGACGGCGAGGTGATCCGGACCGACCGGATCGAGGACGTCTCGCGGGCGGTAGAGGTCCGCCTCGAGGGCGCAGGCGATCCCGACGACTGGGAAACCGTCGACGCCGAAAACCGGGCTCTCGTCGAGGAGATCCGCGAGAACCACGGGACGGTCCACGCCGAGAACGCCACCGCGTTCGCCGACTTCATGGGCAACCACTACGCCCGGCCGATGGCGTCGGCTACGGACGCCGAGATTACGGAGTTCCTCGAGGAATACTTCGTCCGAAACGCCTGGCCGTCAAAAGCGCAACGAGCGGTTATCGAGGAGTCGATCGAGCTCGTCTTCGAGACGGCCGGCGAGTCGGTGCCCGACGTCTAGTAGCTCTCGTCGACGAGTTCGGTGAGTTCTCCGGCGCGGTCGTCGTCCGTGACGATCTTCGAGAACGCCCACTCGAGGCCGTCGAGGACGGCGTCGTAGCCGTCCTCTGTCAGGCTGTACTGGTTCGTTCGCTTGTCGAGTTCGCTCTTCTCGACGAGACCGAGATCGACGAGTTCGTCGAGGTTGGGGTAGAGTCGACCGTGGTTGACTTCGCTCCCGTAGTACTCCTCGAGTTCGCGTTTGATCGCCAGGCCGTACATCGGTTCTTTGGCGAGAATTACCAGGATGTTGTTCTGGAACGCGGTGAGTTCGCGTGCGATGCCCTGACTACCGGTGATTGATTGTGCCTCTGACATACGTTTGTGTAGCTGTCACCGAACTATTTAACACTTGCCAACTATTCGTTCCGTCGAATAGGTCAGTTCGTGATCGGATACGGCTGGCCGGAAACGATCGAACGGTCCGAGACAGTCACGTTTCGGCCGGCTTCCGGGTTACCGTCAGGTGTTACCCGCGTTCGATTACGAAAGTACTTTTTGGTTGACCATCGACTCACAACTACATGGTGAACCTTTGGGAAGACCTCGAAACCGGACCGAACGCGCCAGAAGAGATCTACGCCGTCGTGGAGTGTCTGAAAGGCGAGCGAAACAAATACGAGTACGACAAGGACGTGCCGGGCGTCGTCTTAGACCGCGTGCTTCACTCGAACGTCCACTACCCCTCCGACTACGGCTTCATCCCGCAGAGTTACTACGACGACGAGGACCCCTTCGACGTCCTCGTGCTCGTTGAGGACCGGACGTTCCCCGGCTGTGTCATCGAGGCCCGTCCGGTCGCGCTGATGAGGATGGACGACGACGGCGAACAGGACGACAAGGTCATCGCCGTCCCCACGGAGGACCCACGTTTCGACCACATCGAAGACCTGGGGGACATCCCACAGCAACGACTCGACGAGATCGACGAGTTCTTCGAGACCTACAAGAATCTAGAGGAGGGCAAGGAAGTCGAAACCCTCGGTTGGGAGGACCGAGAGGCTGCCTACGACGCGATCGAGCACGCCCAGGACCTCTACGAGGAGAACTTCGAGTAGCTGCGTCGTCGGCTTTTCCGGGAATACACGAGGGTTATCGGACCGGGGCGTCCGATGAGTTATGAGCATGGGTAATTTTATACCGGTGGAGCGGCAATATTCACCTGTTATGGCAACCGATACTCCCCCCCGACGACCGGACCCGGACACCACCCCCGGCATGGCCCACCCCACGGTCGTCCCGGCGAACTTCGATCCCGACGCGCCGGGCAAGCGTCGGGACTGATCGGCGCGCTCGAGTGCCACTTTCGCTCCCGGTTCGTCCCAAACGTCGACACCCCCGCCGTTCGTCGCCGCTCGCCGTCGATTCTCGAAAACAGTGTCCCGAGACGAACCTTCTTATGGTCTCTCGGACTACGGGCCTCCATGGGCCTGTTCGACCGGATCCGTGGTGACGATAGCCCCCGCGTCGCCTTTGTCGGAATCGACGGCGTGCCGTACAGTCTCCTCTCGGAGAACCCCGAACTGTTCCCCAACCTCGCTGCGATCACAGAGGAGGGAACCGCCGGCGAAATTTCGAGTATCGTTCCACCCGAGTCCAGTGCCTGCTGGCCCGCGCTGACGACCGGGAAAAACCCCGGCGAGACCGGCGTCTACGGCTTTCAGGACCGCGAGGTCGACACCTACGACACCTACGTCCCGATGGGCGGGGAAGTACAGGCCGACCGCGTCTGGGACCGGGTCACCGAGGAGGGGCGACGCGCCACCGTGATGAACGTCCCCGTCACGTTCCCGCCACAGCGCAACGTCCAGCGGATGGTTTCGGGCTTTCTCTCGCCCGAACTCGAGCGGGCGACCGTCCCCGACGACGTCGGGCGACACCTCGAGTCGATCGACTATCGCATCGACGTCGACCCGAAACTCGGCCACGAGGAGGACAAAAGCGAGTTCATCCAGGACGCCCACGAGACGGTCGACGCCCGCTATGAGGCCTTCTCCCACTACATCGAGGAGGACGACTGGGACCTCTTTTTCGGCGTTTTCATGACGACAGACCGGGTCAACCACTTCCTGTTTAAAGATTACGAACACGACGGCGAGTACAGGGACGACTTCATCGAGTTTTACCGGAAGATCGACGACTACGTCGGCCGCCTGCGGGAGGCCCTGGCCGACGACGTCACCCTGATCGTCGCCTCCGACCACGGCTTCACCAGCCTCGATTACGAGGTCCACTTCAACGCCTGGCTCCGCGAGGAGGGGTGGCTCCTCTTCGACGCCGACG
>Ga0207421_10003709_pt1 | contig 18041 bp, 20 predicted proteins | sample SodLakKL_010_SED_4_FD_187542 | JGI IMG/M metagenome (GOLD analysis project Ga0207421, IMG submission 187542) | Alkaline sediment microbial communities from Lake Tanatar, Kulunda Steppe, Russia - 8KL_010_SED (SPAdes) (version 2) | ecosystem: Environmental > Aquatic > Non-marine Saline and... | reverse complement strand
GAGATGGAAAAAAGCGTTAATAAGAAGAAAGATTTTAATGGTGTTGACATATATCGGTAATAATAAGTAGAATAAAATATTTGAGAAAAAGGAGGTAAATGATATGAGGATGTTTGTTACCGAATTGCGAGGCAAAACCGTGATGACCAACGACGGGCAAATACTGGGCAAGATAGACAATTTTGTTATAGATACGGACACAGGGAATATCAAACATGTATTGGCTACACCCGCTGAAGAGATAGAAACAGAACTATTCGAAACCGACGCCGAGGAACGACTAGTTTTGCCTTATGAAGGGATGAAAGCTGTAAAAGACGTCGTTGTGATGGAAAATATCAGCATGGATTGAACCACATAGAATTTCATCATTCTCTAATCTCTCTTCCTTAATCTTGCAAAAAATGAAGGAGGGAAGTGCAAAGCTGATTCGGTAGGTTAGTCGATTGAAAATATTGTCGAGTGGATCTATCTATGGGAAAAAGTGTGAAAAGCAGATTGAGAAGATTGGGTGTTAGACCTACGCAGAGCCTTGGGCAGAATTTTCTAGAAGATACCGATATCGCTAAAAAGATCGTTAGGTCTGCGGATATAAAATCTTCAGAAAAAATCTTAGAGATCGGCCCGGGATTGGGTGTTTTAACAGACATCATAGTAAAAGAGGCGGGAAAAACGATATTGATAGAAAAAGATGAAAGCCTAGCTAGTTATCTAGAAGGGAAATATTCGGACTACGAAACAAGCATTATCCAAGGAGACGTTTTAGAAGTCGAGCTTCCGGATTTCGACAAAGTTGTATCTAATCTTCCTTTCAGTATATCCTCCCCAATTACATTTAAACTTTTGAAGTGTGAGTTCAAAGGAGGTGTTCTAACCTACCAAAAACAGTATGCAGATCGTATGATCGCCGAAGTTGGAGATCAAGAGTACTCTAGATTGTCTGTTATGGTTTCAGTGTATGCTGAGGTAGAAAGATTATTCGATATCTCAAAAGAGTGTTTCTATCCTCCCCCAAGAGTTGATGCTACAGTGATCAGATTGATACCTTCTGAACCTGACTTTGATTTGAAAGATGAAGAGATCTTCTCTAAAGTTGTTAAAGAACTTTTCAATTATCGAAGAAAGAAGATCAAAAACGCATTAGAGACCGGATTAGATATAAAAGAAGAAACGATCCCTTATGGTGAAATGAGGGTCGGAAATATCTCGCCTGAAGAAATAAATGAGGTCGTAAATTATCTGATCAAAGAAGAGTTGATAGACAAAAATACATCAGACAATTAATCAATAAATTCACTCGAATTCTATACCACATTTAGGACAGAATTCATCATCCTCTTCGACTTCGACCCCGCACTCGGGACAGACAAAAGCTGATTCGTCTAATGAGGTGCCGCAACTTCTGCAGAACTCGTCCCCTTCTTTCACTTCATTACCACATTCTGGACATTCATTTTCTATTACCAGTTCAACACCGCACTTTGGACAATAATGCTCATCTTCGCCTCCTTCAAAACCGCATTCAGGGCAAACTTTCACAGTTTTAGAGGTTGGTTTCTCTTCAGTTATCCGAGAGGATTCATCTTCAATTCCTATCCCACTAGTCTGTTTTTCTGTTGAGATGTCCTTTTCGTCTGAGGACTCTATCTGCTTTTCATTATCACCGACGAGGTCGGGAAAACGTTTCTTTACTTCTTCAGGCGGACCTTCCTTTTTTTCAATATCTTGTCCAGATATCAATCCAGCCTCTTCCTTACCCTTGATCGTTTTCTTACATTTTACAGAATACTTGAGGGCTCCAGTATAATCTTCCTCATCAAAACATTTTTCCGCTTTTGCATAAAATTCTTCAGCCTTTTTTCCATGATCGCTTTCTTCCAAAAGATCTCGAGCCAACTTCATCTCAAACTTTGATTCGAGAAAATTATCAGGAAGGCTTTCAAGTTTTTCTTTTTGTTGTTCTAACTCCGTTCTTCTGCGATCTGCCTCTTCATTTTCTTTAAAATCAACTTCATCTAGTTCATCGACCGTATAAGATTTTTTTACGGATTCTTCCTCCGTATTTGTGGAGGAAATGTTGGTTTTTCCATTGGAGAGGTCGTCATTAGCCTTCGCAGCTAGATTTTTAGCACGAGAAAAATCGCCTTCTTCCAGGGCTTTTTCGGCCTCATCGACCATCTCATCAGCCTGCTGAACATCCTTACCTTTTTGTTTCATCATGCTTGTAACTCCTTTAGTCCTTTTGACCCTGTTGTAGGCTTTATCTTTAGGAGATAATTCTCTTTTTGTTTTTATCTTATTCAATCTTTTCTTTTTTGTCCTTTCCAGGTAAAAATAAGCAGACAGGGAAAGAACAGCAAATATAACTATACTCATTATTATTACCAGGTATGAGGTCATATTTATAAAAAGATATATGCGAGCTGATATAAGTCTTTCGGAGAAAAATGAATACAAAGAAATAGGTAATTGCATATAATCTGATTTTCCCTCAAAAGTGTTTTATAATATTAGAAGTATGGCTAAATAAAAGGTGATGGAGATCCCCCCCGTAGAAAAACTGAAAGAGGAAGGGAATATTTCTAAGCTAAACGAGAATATTTTGGAAGGAGACTCGGAAATAAGAGAAAAGAGCCTGAAGGCTCTCAGTGAATTGTTAGATAAGGGTATTTACGATGCCTCTTCTCTTAATCCTCTCGAGGAAGTTCTAAGGGATGAATCTAAAGAAATCCGTGAAAAGGCGGCTGAATTGATTTATAAGCTTGCACAAAATGATGTTTACCACGAGTCTTCTCTAAAACCCTTAATCTCTCTTCTAGATGAAAGTGAACCCCAGATTAGAGGTGTCGTTGCCAAAGCCCTGAGAGGGTTAGCTGAAAGAGGGGTTTACGACAAAAAATCTATAGAAAAACTTAATATAAATCTAAAAGACGAAGATGGATCCGTCCGATGGAACACGATGAGGACCCTTGAAGTTCTAGCGGAAAATGGGGTCTGTAAATCCTCAACTTTAGAAGAACTTTATCCTATTTTAACAGGTTCAGATGAAAGAACTAAAAACATCGCACTTCACACTATCCAAAACATGGCAAATGAAGGTATAACTGACGAAAAATCTGTAGAAAAAGTCGGTGATTTACTGAGCGGTTCAAGCAGTGAGGTGAAAAGGAACGCAGCTAAAACGATAGAAACTTTGGTTAAGAAAAATGTCGATGTTTCCCCAGCTATTGGAAAATTGAATCGACTACTGAGGGAAATAGATGAAAAAAATAGCGAAGCCGCTGCTTCGGCCCTCAAATCCGCATTTGAAAATGGTTATTACAAGAGAAGAACTATCAAAATTTTAAGTAAAATGCTACTTGATTACGATAGGAAGCGCCAGATACAGATGGCTAAACATCTTCTAGATTTCGCAGATAGAGGTTTTGTGGATGAAGCTGCTTTAGACCCTTTAAATCAATTATTGGACTCCGATGACGAAGAAATAAATAAAGTGGTAATAAAAATTATGACCTCGATGGCGATGAATGGAGTTAAAGAATACGAGATATTGGAGATCTTAAATAAGGAGCTCGCAGCTGAAAACGATATGACAAAAAAGATATCCGCAAAATCCATCAAAAAACTCGCTAGTACGGGGATACATAGTTATGGATCTATCGAGCCGTTACTTGATCTGCTCGATGAGGATCAAGATGAAGTAAGAGAAAAAGCCATGGAAGCTCTAGAATTCATCGCTATAGAAAATGGCTACGATGAATCTTTCTTACAAAAGGTGTTACCCGCACTAGAAGACTCGAACAAATTCGTTAAAATCTCAGCAGTTTCGACAGTGAAGCATCTTTCTGAACAAGGAGCATCTGTAGAGGGATCTGTAAATTATATAAACGAACTTCTTCAATCAGATGATGAAAATTTGATAGAGAGAACTCTTTTGACGCTTTCTGTCCTAGTTGAACAAGGGATTTATGATGAAAACACTATCAGATTTCTTCGTGAACTTAGTGATAGTCCTAGATATAGCATCCAAACTAAGGCCCAAAATTTGATCGAAATAATTGAGAAAGGGAGTTAGAGAAACTAAATATCAATAAGCCTCATACCACAGTAAATATCAGGGGATTAGGATTCGTAAATCCTGATTCCGTAGCCGTTCCCCTTGTGAGATTCTTAAACTAGCTCTCCTTTAATTCTCTTCTATCAAGAGGGATTTTACAGGGGTGTCAGGCTTTTTATTTTAATTTTTTCTTACCGTGATTTCTATGGATGAAACGTTTGTCGTTCCATCTCCTTCATCGTTTTCTAACTGTTCCGTTTCGGTTATTATGTCCGTGATTTCTGCATCGTCCAAGAAGCGGTTTTTCGCTATCTCCGCTATATCGACTGCTTTGCTTATAGCTCTTCCACGTGCTTTTATCACCGCTTCTTCGCTTCCACTACTAAATTGGGTCATCAGCGCCATCACGTAACTCATCGTTTCTTTACTTCCAACAAATATAGTATTTTCATCGTCCATGCTTGTAGCCTCCTTTTTTACTGCGAATATCCTAAGTGATGGGTGGTATTAACTATTTCCGGTCAGTTAAGGATGTCTTTTCTGATTCTGAAATTTTTTTCTATACATTTAACTTCTAATGAGAATACCAAACAAGATATTACTCATAATTTTCAAACAAAATACTTTTATATTTTCTAAATCTTGCTCAGCCGGAACGGATGGTTGGCGCCATTTTAGTACGATGATGCAGAAGGAGATAAAAATGACGGTTATTCCGAATTATGTAGGACCTATGGCCTTAGGCCTTGAGATGGGCGTAATAACACCAGGGATGGATATCGTCGACGAAGTATTCAAAATTATAGAGCGAACTCACGAAGATAATCTGTTAAAAGACGGTGATATCATCTGTATAACAGAATCGATAGTCGCAAGGGCTCAAGATAATTATATCAAAGTCGACGAGGTTTCAGAACTCATAAAAGAGAAACTCGATCTTCCAAAGAGCGGAACAGTAGGTGTCGTCTTTCCTATCACCAGTAGAAATCGATTTTCGATGATACTCGAATCCATAGCAAAGTCGGTTCCTGAAGGAAAGGTTATCGTCCAATTTTCTTACCCTACTGATGAAGTTGGAAACCAAGTTATCTCACCTGAATTCGCAGATAATCTAGATAAAAATCCAATCACGATGGAAGATATCGAAGATGAAGAATGCATACATCCTATCACAGAAGTGAACTACATAAGATACTACCAAGAGATAATAGAGGAAACAGGAGCTGAGTCAGAGATCATTTTATGTAACGATCCAAAACAGATAGTGGAATATGATCCAGATGGCGTGATAGCTGCCGATATCCATACCCGAAGAAAAACAAAGAAATCTATCCAAGAAGAGATAGATAACTGCATTACTCTAGACGAAATCTGCACGGATGGGGAGGTTTGTTCCGAATGGGGGTTGTTAGGGAGCAACATGTCTAGTGGAGACAGATTAAAACTTGCTCCTAAGAACGGCGATAAAGTGGTGAGCGAACTTCAAAAAAAGGTGAAAAAAGAATTGGGGATAAAAATCGAAGCTATAATCTACGGGGACGGCGCCTATAAAGACCCCACGAGCGGTATCTATGAATTAGCAGATCCAAAACCAGCGGTAGCGACTACCAACGGTTTAGACCATTTCCGTCGAGGCGTGAAATACAAATACATAGCCGACCAGTACTATCATGAGGAAGACAAAGATCCAGAAGAGATAGAAAAGATCTTGGAACAAAAAAAGACAGAGGAAAAATCTGAAGCTTCGATGGAAAAAGAAGGGACCACCCCGAGAAAGATGGAAGACCTCTTAGGAAGCTTAGCCGATCTCGTGAGCGGTTCAGCAGATGCTGGAACACCTGTCGTTTTGGTAAAAAATTTTTTATGATTACCTCGAAACCAGTTCTTCTTTCTTCTCCTTATCCCATCTTTTGATTTCAGCTTCTCTCTTCAACGCCTCGCTCCTGTTTTCCATCTCTTCTACATGGACGATCTCGCACGGGAGTCTACTCCTCACGTATTTACTGCCGTTTCCCTCTTCATGCTGTTCGACTCTCCTCTCAACATCTTTAGTTATCCCAGTATAAAGTGATCCGTCCGATAACCGGAGAATATACAGGAACCACATAGATAGATATAACATTTGATCTTCAAATAATTTACCTTTTTTCAAGTAACAAAGCGTTGAAAGTGACTAGAAGAGCCATACCCACATCACCTATCCCTACAGCAATCCATAAAGTGACGAATCCAAAAAAGGTTAAGATCGCAAGTGCGAACTTAACACTTATAGAGGCGACGATATTTTCCTTCACAACTTTCATGGTTTTTTCGCTGATCTCTAACAAATAGATCAGTTTCGAAAGATCGTCTTCCATTAGAGCCATATCCGCTGATTCCATCGCTGTGTCCGAACCGGCAGCTCCCATGGCTATCCCGACGTCACTTTTTACAAGCGCTGGTGCATCATTCACTCCATCTCCTATCATCGTGACTAGGCCTTCTTCTTGCAACTTTTTTATCTCATCAAGCTTTTCGTCAGGTAGAATACCTGCTATGTACCTATCTATCCCCAACTCCTCAGCGACTGCAGCCGCGGTCCTTTCATTATCACCGGTTAACATCACAGAGTCAATACCATATTTTTCTAAAGAAGCCATGACTTCCTTAACTCCCTCTCTTAAGGTGTCCTCAAGTCCGATCAAACCTAGCGGTTTTTCTCCCCTCCCAAGCACCACTACAGTTTCACCTTTCGAAGTCATACTAGAAATCTCTTTCTTCGCTTCGCTTTCGAGTTGAAACATATCTGGGTTTCCTATCCTGTATTTATCTCCATCTATCACACCCTCAATGCCCACTCCGGTCAATGATTTAAATTCCTTTACCTCATAGATATTGTCGCCGTTTAGTTCCTTCGAGTGCTCGATGATAGGAAGAGCTAGAGGATGATCTGAACTTGATTCCAAACTACTGGAAAACAAAGCTATCTCCTTGGGTTCTAACTCACTTAAAGAAACGATCTCTGTAACTGAAAAATCACCAGTAGTTAAAGTGCCGGTTTTATCGAATACGATGATATCTGTTTTTTTGATCTTTTCTATGAAAATACTCCCTTTGATCAATACACCTTTTTTCGCTGCCTTAGTCATCGAGGAAACCATGCTTACGGGAGTTGAAACCACGAAGGCACATGGACAAGAAAGAACGAGGAGTATCAACCCTCTGTACAACCAAAAAGTGAATGATTGATCAAAAAACAACCACGGTATGGTCGAAACACCTAAGGCGAGGAGTAGGATCGCTGGTGTATAATAATTAGCGAATCGATTGACGAATTTTTCCGTTTCCGCCTTTTTACCTTCTGCTTCTTCTACGAGTTTCACGATCTTGGCGAGTGTAGAATTCCGGCTCTCTTTAGTGACCTCTACCTTAAGTAAACCGTCGATGCTGAGAGTCCCAGCGTAGACTTCGTCGCCGGGTCCCTTCTCTTTTGGAACGGACTCTCCAGTTATCGCAGACTCATCTATGGAAGAATCGCCTTCTCTTATAACTCCATCAAGAGGTATACGCTCACCCGGTTTGATTATCACCTTGTTGCCGACCAAGACCTCTTCAGGAGTCATCATCTTCTTCCCATCTTCGAGCTGAACTCTAGCCTTCGTCGGCGATAGCTCTAAAAGTTCTTTTAAGCTCTTCCTGCTTCGGAATACGGAGTAATCTTCAAGTCTCTCCGCGACAGAAAAAAGGAATATGAGGGCCGCGGCTTCACCCCAATAACCTATAGTGACCGCACCAATAGCTGCAACGACCACGAGACCGTCTACGTCTATATTGTGTTCATAAATCAATTCTTTCAAGGAAGACCAAGCTAAAGGTAAACCGCCTACAAAGACACCAAGACCCATAAAAACCCGCGATATATGTAATCCGTAGATTTGTGTCTCAGGTTCAGTGAGAAATAGGATCAGCGCTGCTAGTAAAAATAACCCTGTCAGGATAGTGTTTTTAGATTCCAAAAAGAATTTTTTCAGTGCGAGTTCTTCATGTTTAAGTTCGATATGTTCCTCCAGTTTTTTTACCCGTTTCTGACAGTATGGGCAATCATCTATAGATTCGTTCATCCATGATACAAAAAATTCAGGACTAGCGGGTTATAAATGGTTTACGTTAACCTCTGGTTAAGAAAAGCATACTCTAAATCCATTTGACCATCCGATTATAAAGACTGTGGAGTTCGTCGGCCTCCTCAACCCAATGTTGTTTACCATCTATGGTGGTTTCTTTCTTCCAAAGAGGCACATACTCTCTAAATTTTTCTAAACAGCTCACTGAAGCCTCGATAGCCTCTTCTACCTCAGAAGCACTAACCACGATACCCATTATATTCTCTCCTGCCTCGAGTATACCGATCCTCTGAGCGATAACTATACCAGTGATATCAAATTCTTTCAATGTTTCTTCTTTCACTCTTTTCATCTCATTTCTCGTCATCCCCTCGTATATCCGGACTTCTAAATTTTGTAGGTCACTTCCTTCTCTCTCTTTTTTAACAATATCACTAAAAGTCATCACTGCCCCAGAGTCATGCTTCACTACATTGTTTTTCAATTCTTCGAGGTCGAAGTCCTCTTCTTTCAGCAGGATCTTGCTTTTCATTACCTTCACTTACTCAAATTTTTAAGGATATTTTAAGTTAACCACTGAATATCATTATTTTTAGGTTATCTGTAGGATATCTCGCTGAGCGAGTAAAAACGTAAGGTCCCGCTATTTTTGACCAGGCTATGATTAATTTTATATGGGATAAATTAAATGATTTTCAATTAGATGATCAAAGGATTTTTCTTGATTTCAACGAATATAATACGTGTGGTCGTTTTTTTAATCGTGCCTGTGTTTCTGTATTATAAAAATAAAGAAAGACTCCCAACCTACTTATTCTCACTCCTTTTTGTTTTGAGCATCACCTATGGTTTGAAATACGGACTCGGTATCCCTAGACCAGAGACAGCTGCGTGGGAGGTAGTGACCCCTCGTTTTCCTTCTGGTCACACCTCGATGGCTTTTACACCAATTTTATTTTTTAAATTCTGGAGATATAAAATTCTACTTTTGACCTATGGTTTTATAATTGCTTATTCACGCCTTTATTTCAATCTACATGTACCTGTGGATATTGTAGCTAGTATAGTCATCGGCATCTCAATACCTCTGCTCTTTCTAAGGTTTGAAGACCGGATAAATCAAAAGATCAGCTCTTTAACCGAGAACAGAAAAGTCTAACCAAGCTGGGGGTGGGATTCGAACCCACGGAAAACCGCTCTGCAGGCGGTCACATTAGCCACTCTGTCACCCCAGCACGGGATTGAAAAATAAATGTAGGGGCGCTATAACTTTTGTGGTTCAACTTCGAAGTTTGAGAGCCGCCTCATAAGTGTTTTCCAGTAGAGACAACACCGTGGTGGGCCCCACTCCCCCGGGTACAGGTGTTATCTTTTTAGCTTTTTCTTTGCATTTCTCGTATTCAACATCTCCTACCAACTCTCCACTCTCTAACCTATTCATCCCTACATCTATTATGACTGATTCTGGGGCTATCATATATTCAGTGATCAGATGAGGAACTCCAGCGGCTGCGATCAAAATCTCAGCCTTCCTTGTGTGGTGTTCCATCCGATCCGTGAATTCATGGACAACGTGAACAGTTGCATCTCTATTAAGTAAAGTTATAACCATCGGCTTTCCCACTATTGTGCTGTGACTCACTACACAAGTCTCCTTTCCTTTCAATCCGATATCCTCATAATCCAACATAGTTAGTATGCCCTTCGGAGTACATGGGATTATCTCTTCATCTCCTATCATCAGTCTCCCTAAATTTTTTGGATGAAGACCTTCCACATCTTTGATAGGGTCGATCTCTTTGATCAGATTTTTCGCATCCATATCTCTCGGGAGCGGCATCTGTACAAGGATACCATCCACTTTATCATCTTCATTCAACTCGTGGATCTTGTCTATCAATACTTCTTTTTTTACATCCGCACCATAACGATGAGTTTCCGTTTCTATTCCTACTCTTTCACAGCCCCTGTTCTTAACACCAAGATAGACTTTCGACCCTTCATCTTCTCCAGCAAAAATTGTGTGGAGATTTGGCGGTCTTTCCATCTCATCTATCTTTTCTTTCAGAACTGTTTCTTTTTCCTCTGCTATTTTTTTTCCATCGATCTTTTTTCCACTCATGTTTATCACTCCGGTGCCCATTCTGGAAATTCAGGATCATCTATTTCATATCGTTTATAAGATTTGATGTCAATAACAGGAGTTCTATCCAAAGCGTCCAATCCCTTGACATGCAAGGTGTTTCCTTCCCGATTTACAAGTTCACAAACCGTATAAGATATAGGATTAGGCCTGATCGGTGCACGTGTGGCGAAAACGCCGGTCAAGGGATTAGAATCGTCCGCCATTGGATGGACTTTTTGTATATCTCTATCACTCCTATCGAACCAACACATTACGGAAATGTGGGAATTTTCTTCTATGCCTAACAAAGCTTCTTCATACTTTTTGAAAACCTCAATCTTCGATATATCTTCCTTATAATCATCCGGTATCTCTTCGAAATAATCGTTATCCACTCTACCTATCTCTATCAACTCAAATTTCTTAGGTTCATTTGATCCCATAAAAAGTGAATTTGATAGATGAGTTAAAATGATTACGGAAAGGTAATATGAAAAATAAAGAAAAGATAGTATTTTCCTGACTCTTTTATCTATTCTTTTATTTCCACTGCCTTCTCTGCACCTTCATCCATACCGTCGACCACGTCATATCCGGCTTCTCTCAACATCCTTTTTCCTTCCTCTTCATTTGTACCTAGCATCCTGATGACCGTCGGTTTCGTGGGTTCATAATCGATAATACCTTGTGCTATCTTGTCGCACTGAGTGATACCTCCAAATATGTTGAGATAGATGGAATTTACACCTTCTTTCATGTCTATAATTTCTAAGGCGTGTTTCGTGTCATCTGCATCTGCACCTCCACCGAGATCGAGGAAACAAGCGGGCTCCCCACCGAATTCAGCTACAGAATCAAGAGTCGCCATCACAAGACCGGCGCCGCAGCCAACTATCGCTATATCTCCTTCAAGGTCTACATAAGCGAGATCATATTCACGAGCCTTTTTTTCTCGATCAGTAACGAGTTTACTTTCAGATTTTTCAAAATCCTGTCTGTAAAGCGCATTATCGTCAATATTAAAGACAGCATCTATGGCCAAGAGACCATCTGGTGTGGAAACAAGCGGATTTATCTCAGCAAGTTCGGAATCAAAATCATCGAAGGCTTCTGCCAATTTTTGAGCTATCTTCGCCATTTGAGAAAGTTCTTCTCCTTCTAGACCTATAGAATCCGCAAGATGCAGGGCTTCGTAACCTCTCAGCCCCATAACCGGATCAATAGGCTTCTTTGCTATTTTGTCGGGATATTCATCCGCAACTTCTTCGATATTCATCCCACCCTCGGTGGTCATTATCAAAGTGGGCCTCTTCTTTTCTCTATCCATCACCATTCCTACATAGTATTCATCTTCGATCTCTGCTTGTTCCGCAACGAGTATCTTTTCTACTTCTAGTCCGCGTATCTCTTTGTTGAACAGTTCCCTAGCTTTCTCTACAGCTTCCTCTCTATCTTTAGCAAATAGAATACCGCCTGCTTTACCCCTCTTTCCTACAGTTACTTGAGCTTTCAAAACAACCGGCTCGTCTACTTCTTTTACCTGTTCGGGATCTTCGATCAGGTAGCTATCAGCGACTGGGATGCCATAATCTTCGAAAATTTCTGCGGCCTGATACTCTTGAAGTTTCATGATATATACCTCTCTATACACTTAGGCCGTAAATCGTGACGGGTATAAAATAGTTACGTGATTTGTCCATAAAACCCATTGTTAATACTGATAATCACCTGTTTTTGGACTTCACAAAATTTTTATGGGAGGTGTTTCTATCTCTTATTTGCTGAATAAGGCCTAGTATATTTGTAGGGCTTACAATATATGCTGGTCGATTCGGTCATCCGCATCCTATTATGGGCCAGTAGATCAGTTGGAAGATCGCCACCTTGGCATCATCAGGTGGAATCACCTGCCGCTGAACTGGTGGAGGCCCGGGGTTCGAGTCCCCGCTGGTCCACTTTTTATAGTCAATGATAATAACCGTTTCTTAGAGAGTATGACCGCCGTGATGATACTTTGACCCAATATTTATATATTTGAGACTCTATTGATTTGTTTAACAATGGAAGAATATACTGAAAAAAGAGAAGATACCTACGTAGAAGAACTTACCTGTTCCAATTGTTCATTCCACGGTAAAGTCGAAATAGAAAAAGGAAAGAGCAGGGAAGAGACGGAATGTCCACGCTGTGGAACGAGAAATCTGAGAAAGTCCCTTAGAGGGACCATGAAAAGTGAACTAGATAACTTATTGGGATGAACTACAAACTCCATATGTTCTCTCTAGGAGAATTGTTTATAAATTATGCTTTCAAATCGGCACTATCGTTCCCTGCAATTCAGGCTTAACAGGGCTGTTTTTCTCTACGTATCTTTTCAAAGCTTCTACCGCATGGATATCTAGAGCCCTTCTGTTCTTTCCATATTCAGCAGGAACACCTTGTGTGGTAACAAAACTAGCCTCATAGGTTTTATCTTTATCTAGTCTTTCCTCACCGACAAAAAATTCCTGTATCCTCTTCCCTTTAGGATTCTCAACTTTGAAATATACATTTATGCCGTAACATCTTTTGACATAACCTCCCATCTGATTGTAAGAGTTCTTTGAAAAAGTCAATTCGAGATCTTTTTCCATCATATCCCACAATCCCTGTCCAGTTATTTCACATTTAGAAACCGGAGGGTTTACAGGTATTATTTTCCACAAGTCTTCGGCTGTTATCTTTCCAGGTGGAATAGGAGAGCCATACCGCCAGCCATTGGAAAAGGCCATATCCGCTTCACTCACATCTATCATCGCTTTCAACAATAGATTGTCCATCGTCGTCTCCATCACTCTATCTCTAGCGAGACCTATCTCCGTCTTACCTACGACTTCATCCAAAATCTCTTTATGAGGATTCTTCGCTTCGTCGACCATCTCCTGAACTTCCCTATCAGGTTCTATAGATTCGCTAATCTCTACAAGCTCATGTTTGTGCCCTTTTATATCTCCTTCTTCAATCTCCAGATCTAGTCTTCCCATGAATGAGCCATGACATCCAGATTGCATCACTATGGTATCGTTAACTTCTACTGGCTCGTAAAGTCTATTGTGAGTGTGTCCACTCACAAAAACATCGATCCCATCAACTTCTTTCGCCAGTTTTAATTCCTGTGGATAACCAAGATGTGCAAAGACAACTATTAAATCTACGTCCCTTTTTTCTTTTAATTCTTGAATGTAATTAGGTAACTCCTCGCTTCCTAGAGTAAAATAGATATCCTCGTTAAAATGATCGGGCATCGTTTTGTCGACAATCGTGGCAGCTACGCCTATCAATCCGACTTTAATTCCTTTTTTCTTTACTACCTTGTACGGCTCAAATACCAATTCGTCGTCTTCCTCATAATAACAATTTATCGCTAATAAGGGATAATCTAACTTTTCTGCGAAATCGAGAAGATGTTCTGGCCCGTAAGCAAAATCCCAGTGGGCAGTCCAGGCATCAAAACCCATCCTATTTAAGATGGGGATCATCACTTCACCCTTACTCTTAACCACCGGATAAGTTCCATGTATAGTATCTCCATTATCTAAAGCTATTACAGAACCTGGATTTTCTTCCCTGACTTTATCTAAATAGGCAGTTATCCTACCATAGCCCCCAACTTTTCTATATGTCTGTTCTCCGTCTTTCCAAAAATATTCGTCATGTAAGTCTAAGTAAGCATGACTATCGTTCATCTGTAATATAGTAAGATCATATTTTTTTCCCATCATATCCCTCTATATTTTTATATAGTCCCAACCTTTATTCTGCTTTTTAACCAACTCTCCAACTCCTGAAGGCACCATCTTTGTTTCCCCAATCAGATCGTCTTCTGTAAGATTCAGTGCTTCTAAACTATTAGAACATACACAAAGAACTATTCCTTTATTGGAAAGATAATCTACCTTTTTATCATACTCTCCATCTTCCAACATCATCTTCACCCCGGTACCGTTCATCAGTAATTCGATGTCCAAATTTTCTATTCCTAGGTCTTTTATTAGATTGATAATGTTAGAGATAGCTGTGATTATTTTTTCCTCATCATGAAGATGGAATATAATCTTGTATTTGGACAAACCTCTCACCTATTTTATTAAAAAACCTCTTTTTACAAAAAGGTATTGTTCTGTTCATAAACTTTCGATAAAATACCCTAGCAGTAAGGAATTGGATGGAAACGTATAATACCCGGTTTTTATAATTTAAAGTATTGATGGCAAATCAAAAAACTAGGAAGCTAGTGATTTTTTCAATATTGATCGTTCTACTCTCTTCTTGGGTAGTTGGAAATCTTATGAATATTGATGGGGGTGTAGATACAGAACCTCTTTTTGAAGAACGTACTTATGAAAGCACGTTATTGATATTTATCCTCATCCTAATCTCATTCCCGATTATATATACATCTTATGTTCTCTACGATAAAGATAGTATTAGTATGCTTACAGGCCTTATGCTATTAGGTTTTTGGATTCTTTCCTTTTTTGGTGCTGTTTTAATATTTACCTATCCTGCCGCCCTCCTATCGGTAGGAGCAAATTTCAGTTTTTCCCCACCTACAAATTTTCCATCTCTACCCTTCATCATAGATTTGGGATTTCTTTTGTTGATCTTTTTGTCGGGATCGGTTTTAGCTTATAGTCTTTATCTGAAAATTTTCAGTGGAAAGGATAAAAATGAAGAAAAGTACTCTACTATCGACCCTATAAATGGAGCAAAAATAGAGGAAAAGAAAAAAGAGGATGAAATAGAGGAATCTTTGTCATCTACACTCGATAAAGCGATCGATGAGTTGCATGAGGGCGAAGAAATAAGGTCCACTATAATCAGATGTTATCGGGAAATGAGTCATATCCTTGAAACGAGTGGAGCACAAAACGACGATTTTAAAACGCCTCGTGAGTTTAAAGATGAAACTATCAAGAAGATACCGGTTCAAGAAGAAGTTATCTCAGATATCACCTATCTTTTCGAAGAAGCTAGATACAGCCCTCATCAACTTGGGGAAAATAAGCGAGATAGAGCCCTTCAGCATCTAGAAAAATTGAAAGAGGGATTGTTATGACGAAGGGAGAAGAGGACATAACTGTAGAAAGAGTAGACCTAAAGCCGGAATGGCTAGATGGAGGAAACCCTATCGGTCAACCCGAATTGCATTTTTATGCTTTTTTCTTTGTAGTTTTGGGAATGTTATCGATCATGATATTCTTCACTACAAGTTATTTAAAGCATCTCATCGGCTTAGCACTGATAGCTTGGGTTTCTATTGGATTGATATATAAAGCACGTAAAGAAGTCAAAAAGATAAATGGGTGGGGTAGAATAAAAGGAAGAAATAAAAAAATAAATCTTCCGTTAAAAAGAACTTCTAGTCTTGTAGAAAGAGCACTAAATGGAAAGTTATTGAGTCAGGTTTTGGTAGAGAAACGAATCAGAGAAGTATTTATAGAGAAGATAAAAGATATGAAATCTTTATCTGAAGAAGATTTAGATTATCTATTCAAAAATCCGTCTACACTAAGAAAAATGATCGATGATGAGATAATCTCTGATTTTTTAATGAACAGTAAGAGAATTAAAACCGGTAATGTAATTCGAAAAAAAGACGAATATACATTGCATTTCGAAACTGAACAAGCACAACAATCAAAGGAAAAAGGAAAGGCTTATAGAAAAAAAATAGAAGATGTGATCGAGAGAATATCCCGTTGGGAGGGAAAGTGATAGATGAAATCTAATACCAATCTCATTTTAATGACTCTGACCATCTTAACAATCTTCATTGGAATAATAATCGATAGCTGGGTTTTCTTAATGTTAGCTATATGTAATTTTTCTTTATTAGCCTTCGGAAATAGAGGTATGATCACAGATGATATTAGACTGAAAGTACAGAGAAAAACGGAAAGAATGAGTGTATATGAAGGAGACGAACTTTGGATAGATCTTTCTATAAAGAATCACGGTAAAGCGATTAAATATCTTGAGGTGTTTGACATCGTTCCATCTGGGGCTCGGGTAGTTCAGGGCTCTAATCATCAAATCTTAAAACTCGGAGAAAATGATGAAAAAAGGATTCGATATAAAATTTCTTGCAAAAAAAGAGGAAAGACAGAGATTGGACCAATAAAACTGAGGTATCGAGATCCTCTAAACCTGAACGTAGAAGAATGGACTAGTGAAAAGATCCTTACTATATTCGTTCTTCCCTCGATACAGAAGATGGAAAGTGTCAATATTAGACCACTTTACACCAAGAATTGGATAGGAAACGTGAAATCTCAAAACATGGGTCTTGGAAGCGAATTTTTTTCATTGAGAGAATATAGACCTGAGGACGAGAGAAAGAGGATAAACTGGAAGGCCACAGCTAGATATCTTGAACCGGTTAGTAATGAATACATAGGGGAGCAATCTGGAGACGTGATAATTGTAGTAGATGCCCACGGAAGGAGCAATATAGGAGGGGAAGAAAATAATACTATAGAAGCCTCAATCCAAGCTGCCGGAACTCTAGCATCTTCTATACTCGCGGACCGAAATAGAGTAGGCTTGATTGTTTTAGGCGATTTCTTAGATTGGTTGTATCCTGATTTCGGTAGAGATCATTTTTATAGGATAATGGAAAAATTGAGTGGTGTAAAAGAGGGAGGGATTTGGAAGTTGAAGGATACTGAATGGATTATAGGAAGATTTTTTCCCGAGCGAAGCATGATAATATTCATTTCTCCCTTGATCTCAGAAAAGATCAGTGAGACCATCGTCGATATTTGCATGAAGGAATACAACGTGATGGTAATCTCACCAAATCCAATAGATATCGAGAAGAAGATTATAGATGATCATAATGTTCTAGCCGAAAAATTATCTTCCATAGAAAGAGAAGTGATCCTCGAAAAGTTATGGAAATACAGTATAGTCGTTGATTGGAATCCAAACGAACCTTTAGAAGCGGGGCTAAACGAGGTGATAAGATACTGGAAGAGAAGTTAATTTTTAATACCCGTATAGGTATCCTTTCCATCTTGTTAATTTTAGCCTCGCTGAGTCCTTCTCTTATTTACATTGGTAGCCAAGGTTGGTGGCTACCAATTTTTGGGGCAATTGTAGCGATAATCGGATTACATTCGAGGTTGAGTAAATTTGTTGATATTGGCAGTCTTTTATTAGTTGGATCTTTTTTATTCTTAGTCAGAGGGCTTCCTTTGAATTATATGAGATTGATCTTTGTGATCTCGATTTTTTTTATTTATATTGGTTTATGGTTGTTTATGAGAAGGGCTCTCTTCTTGATGTCTATGAATAGAACTCCAACCAGGAAAACGGAAAATGGTCATCTTGAAGAGTATAAAAAAGACTCAGCCATTTATTATCTAAGGACTTTACTTCTAGGCTTTGCAATCTCTCTTTTAGGGGGATTTATAGCCGTGAATAGTTTTATAGGTCCTTATCCCTCAAACCTTGTATTCTTTTTAAGGATTTTATTTGCTCTTTCTTTAGTTTTTAGTATTTACTTTGCACTTTTTCTTCTTCCTAAATATGTAGCGAGATAAGATTAATTCTAACAGACATTTAAATGAGACTTGTATTTTAATTAAATATTGTAGAAATAAGTTGACGGTCTTGGCAAAACATTTTATATAAGGGGTCATTGATATGGTTGTGATAGCGTAATTTATCTCCCAAATGGAGTGTGCATTTATGGATTCAATTGTTGATGAGG
>Ga0207421_10003708_pt1 | contig 18043 bp, 21 predicted proteins | sample SodLakKL_010_SED_4_FD_187542 | JGI IMG/M metagenome (GOLD analysis project Ga0207421, IMG submission 187542) | Alkaline sediment microbial communities from Lake Tanatar, Kulunda Steppe, Russia - 8KL_010_SED (SPAdes) (version 2) | ecosystem: Environmental > Aquatic > Non-marine Saline and... | reverse complement strand
AAAAAACGACGTGTCGCTTCCCCGTTCAATAACTGTTACGTCAATCTCGTCCACATTTCCACTGAGGCGGGTTTTTCTGGTCCAGACACTGAAAAACTCTTTATGAGCCTCTGAACGCCCCTCACTCTTTATCCGTCTCTGCACACCGTCGCATACTGAACCGTCTGCAAATATACGCTCCTCTCTCCACTACGGAGCACCGATCCGCCGCTGTGACCGGAGCGACGCCTCACTTGGAACCACTCGCACGAGCGTCGACGCCGAGATGTACGCGACCCGATCGGTCGGCGATTTTGCGGCGACAATCTTCCAGAAGCCCGGTGAGTCAAATCGCAGCTGACACAGGCCCCGAGAGTCGGTTCGCGTGGATTTCGACTCCGTGCTGACGACGGCGTCTTCGATCGGCCGTCCCTGTGAATCCCGTACTCGAAGGGTGATCGTCGTTCCGGTGGCGATCTCCCTATGTTCGACGTCGATTCGGAGCTGTCGGGTAACACGCATGGGTTCTCATACCACACGAAATTCGGAAAAGCACGCGCCTGCGAGGGCTGGTCTGTATCCGGGATCACTCCGTCTCGATCACGTGAACGGCCGCCGGATCGAAGCCGACGGTCAGTTCGTCGCGTTCGGGCACCGTCTCGAGCTGGAGAACGATCGGCCGCCCGTTCCACCGGCCGGTGACGCGAACCGTTTCACCGAGAAATTCGCTGGTCTCGACGGTGACGGGGATCCGGTTCCGATCGGCCGACTGCGAGAGAGCCCCCGGACGGACACAGAAGGTGACGCGATCCGTGCCGTTTGGAACGGCCGGGAGCGTGAACGTCTCGGTCCCGACAGCGACGGTCGCCTCCTCGTGCTGGTCGTGGACGGTGCCGCCGTCGCTTTGGACGCTGGCTTCGGTCGCTCGAACTGCACCCTGGAAGACGTTGTTGTCGCCGATAAACTCCGCAACGAACCGCGTCGCGGGTTCCTGATAGAGCGTCTGTGGCGTCGCGACCTGTTCGACCTGGCCGTCGTTCATTACGGCCACCCGATCGGAGATTGCAAGCGCCTCAGCCTGGTCGTGGGTGACGTAGACGGTGGTGATCCCCAGCTCGGACTGGATCTCGGTCAGCTGGCGACGTAGCGACTCCCGAAGCTGGGCGTCGAGTGCGCTCATCGGTTCATCGAGCAAGAGGAGATCGGGAGCGGGTGCGAGCGCGCGGGCGAGGGCGACTCGCTGTTGCTGGCCGCCCGAAAGCTGGCCGGGCTCCCGATCGCCCAACTCCGGCAGATCGACCAACTCGAGCAACTCGGTGATGCGGTCGTCGGCGTCGGTTCCGGCTGGTGGTGCCCGAAAGCGCAGCCCGTAGCCGACGTTCTCGGCGACGGTCATGTGCGGAAAGAGGGCATAGCTCTGGAAGACGACGCCGACGTCCCGGTCTTCGGGGGCGACGCCGGTCATCTCCGTCCCGTCGAAGTGAACGCTCCCGGCCGTGAGTTCCTCGAATCCTGCGATCGTCCGCAGGGTCGTCGTCTTCCCACAGCCTGAGGGGCCGACGAGGGTGAAGAACTCGCCGTCGCGAACGGTGAGGTCGATCTCCTGGAGCGCGATCGCTGCCGTTTCATCACGTTCGCCGTATCGTTTCGAGACAGCCTCGAGACGAAGGTCGGTCACTGCTCGAACCTCCCGCCGACCCGATCGACGACGATGAAACTCGCGGCCGTAATAGCGAGCAACACGGTTCCCATCGCGATCGCTGGCCCGGAGCGACGGCCGAGATAGCGTTCGACGGCGACAGGCATTGTATACGAGTCGGTGCCGCTGGCCAAAATGACCGTCGAAGAGAACTCGCCGATCGAGATGGCGAAGGCAAAGGCAGCACCGGCGACGATCCCGCTCGCGACGAGCGGGAGTTCGACGTCACGCAGCGCCCGGTACCGTGTTGCCCCGAGTGCGCGTGCGGATTCGACCATCGCGGGGTCGAGATTCGACAGCAGCGGCGAGACGTTTCGCGTGACGAACGGGTAGGCCGCGACGGCGTGGGCGACGACGATCGCCACCGTACCGGTGACCTGGAGTCGCCAGCCGCCGGGCAGTGAAATCCCGAAGACCAGCCCCTGCAGGAGACCGATACCGAAGACGACGCCGCTGACGGCCAGTGGGACCATTGCGAGCGTGTCGACGATCGTCCCGACCCGACCCGCACGGGCGGTCAGCACCGAGATCACTACCCCCATCGGGACAGCGATCGCAAGCGTCCCGAGGCCGAACAGAAGCGAGTTGCGGATGGCGATCGCGGGCAGCGTCTGGAACGACTCGCCGTCGAGTTGCCGGTTCAGGAGAAACTGGTAGTGATCGAGCGTGAGCCCGCTGCTGTCGGTAACACTGCCAATCACGAGACTCAGCATGGGACCGACGAAGACGATCAGGGCGACGACGCCGTAGCCGACGATCGCAAGCCGCCGTGGGGAGAGAGCCGTCCGGAGATCCGGAAACAACGGCCGTTTCGGCGGTGGGGAGGCGGCCCGGGAAAGCCCCGTCTGGGCGGACTCGTATCTGAGGTAGGCGTAGGTCAGGCCAAGTGAGAGCATGGTTTCGAGGACCGCGAGCGTCGCAGCTTCGGTGTATGCCAGTCGCTGGACCCGATCGTAGATCCAGACCTCGACGGTCGCAAGCTGCAGTCCGCCCAGCGCGAGGACGATCGGGAACGTCATGAACGTAAAGATGAACGTCAAGAGCGCGCCGGTGAGCACGGCGGGCAACAGCTGTGGGACGACAATGTCGAGGAACGCGCGTCGATCGCTCGCGCCGAGACTGCGCGCGGTTTCGACTGCGCGGATATCGACTGACTCCCAGGCGGCGACAGTGATTCTGGCGACCAGCGGCGCGTTGTAGAAGGCGTGGGCGACGATGACGATCGCCAGCGGATTCCACTCGATGAACGAGTACGGACCGAGTCCGACAACGCCGAGAACGGAGTTGAGCGTTCCGCCCTGGGCGAACATGGCGTAGAAGCCGACCGCGACCATGATTCCCGGGAGGACAAAGGGGAGAATCGTCAGCGATCGGATCGTTCGGCGGCCCCGGAACTCGTAGTTCGCCAGAATGTAGGCCGCCGGCAAGCCGAGTGCGACGCTTGCGATCGTCGAGAGCGCCGCCTGATAGGCCGTAAACCCGAACAGTCCCCCTCGAACGGCGGGCGTATCGATCCCGAGCCACGGCACCGGCAGTCCGACACCGGGAACGGGGTACTCGATCGACAGCGAGATCGAGACGGCTGCGAGCCAGCCAGCGACTGCGCCGAGATGGCTCCCGATCGCCAGCGGATCGGCGACCCACTCGGCGAAGATACCGACATAGAACGGATCGGTCAGGACGTCACTGAACGCGTCGAGCGTCAGCACTCCCTCGTCGATGATGGCGTTTTGGAACACCACACCGACGGGGAGATACAGCATGACGGCGAGAACGCCAGCCGTCGCGATCGCCGAGAGGCCGAGGGCGTGTCGTCCGAGCCAGCTGACCGATCGCCGAGCAACCAGACGGACGCTCGGGAACACGACTCGTTAGTCGACGATCTCGCGTGCCCAGTCGTCGACCCAGCCGTCGAGGTTGCCCTGCAGGTCGTCGTAGGTGAACGACACCGACTGGTCGGGCACGTGGGCGTACTGTTCGAAGAACTCGTCGAGTTCGACGTGGTCGTCGGTGACAGCAGGGAACTGGACGTTTCGGGTCGCAATTTCGGCCTGGGCGTCACTCGACAGCAGGAAGTCGATGAACTCGTGGGCCAGTTCGGCGTGGTCGCTGTCCTCGAAGACCGCGACACCTTCGGGATTCTCGTAGCCCTGGCCGTTCAGGAAGCTAACCTGGTGGCGGGTAAGATCCGCTTCGCCGTCCTCGTCGGCGTGGAACACCTGGTCGGTCGAGTACGAGACGATCATCGGCCGCTCTTCTTCCATGTACGCACCGAAGTACGTATCACTCCAGTCGTCACCGACCCGAACACCGTTCTCCTGGAGATCGCGCCAATAGTCGAGATAGCCGTCCTCGCCGTACTCGGCGATCGTCCACAGCAAAAACGCTTGCCCGGGATCGGAGCTCTGGGCGTTCTGTGTGATCAGGGCGTCTTCGTACTCCTCATCGAGCAGGTCGTCGAACGTCTCCGGCTCGCTGACTTCGCTTTCGTCGTAGACGAGGCTGATGTAGCCCGTATCGAACGGCACCACGCGATCGTCCGGGTCCTCGAAGTCGAGGTCCTCACGAAGCCGATCGACGCGTGAAATCGCGTCGCGATCGATCGGTTCGAAGAGTCTCTCGTCGAGCGTATCGTCGACCCGGACGAGGTCGTCGACGTTCAATCCGAGGTAGACGTCCGCGTCGACGTCGTTCTGTTGGGCCTGCTGGGTGTAGGTGGTGATTCCCGATTCGGGAACGGTCCACTCGATCTCAGCGTCGGGGTGTTCCTCCTCGAAGGTCTCTTTGATCCACGGGCCGGCCGCCCCGTCCTCATCGACCATCGAACTGTAGGTCGCGATCGTAAGCGGTCCGTCCCCCTCACCGCCTACCTCGTCGTCGTCACGAGTGAGACAGCCGGCGACTCCAGCGAGCGCGGTCCCACCGATTCCACCGAGAACCCGTCGTCGATTCATTACCCAGTAATTACACTCCGTTGTCTTAAGAGCCCTGATCGATCGGTTGCGTATGCCTGCAGCGGTCGGCCTCCCTGTCCACGGATCGCGTTCCGCACCTATCCATGGATCGCGTTCCCCATCTACCCACGGATCGCGTTCCCCATCTACCCACGGATCGCGTTCGGCATGACTCGGTCAGCGTGACTACTCGTTCCAGAAGGACTTTATTTATCACCTGAGAGTCACTGGTGTGACAGCGAACACGATGGACAGTGGCGCGCTCGCTCGTCGCCGATACGTCATCGCGGGCATCGTTGCGGTGCTCGGACTCTTCACCGGTGCGATCTTGCTCGAAGTACTCGGGACGATCCTGTTTGCCCTGACGGTCGCCTACGTCCTCATGCCAGTCCACTCCTGGCTCGTCAGACGCGGGTTCACCGAGTGGACCGCCGCCGTCTCGGCGACCCTGATCGGGTTCGTCAGCGTTGTCGCTGTCTTCGCGCCGATCGTTGCGACGCTGTACTTCCGGATCGACGACGTCATCGCTGTCGTCGCCAGCCTCCCCGACGAGGTGCCGATCACGGTCTTCGAACTGACCTACACGATCGAAGTCGGCGAGGTACAGTCACTCGCAATCTCCTATCTGAGCAGTGCCGCAGTGTCGTTTGCGTCGGCGTTGCCGGTTCTTGCGATCAAGTTCGCGCTGTTTGTCATCCTGCTGTTCGCGCTCTTGCTCAAAGGCGACGCCGCCGGCCGCGCTGCGGTCGCGCCGGTGCCCCACGCCTACCGGGACATCGTCTACGCGCTGGCAAAACGCGCCCGCGAGACGCTGTATGCGATCTACGTCCTCCAGCTTGCGACGTCGCTTGCGACACTGGTTATCGGCTATCCGCTGTTCCTGGCGCTTGGCTACGAGATGGCCTTTACCCTCGCGGTCATCGCCGCAATCTTGCAGTTTGTCCCGATCATCGGACCGAGCCTCCTCATCGTTCCGATCGCGATCTATCACGTCACGGCGGGCGAACTGGTCGCGGCGGTGCTGGTCGCCGTCCTCGGCATTGGGCTCGTCGCCTGGTTCCCCGACGTCGGTATCCGGCCCCGTCTCGCCCGCCGATCGGCCGGACTCGCCGGAAGCCTCTATTTCGTCGGGTTTACCGGTGGGTTGTTCACGCTCGGCCCGATCGGCATCGTCGTCGGCCCGCTGATCGTCGCCGTCTTCGTCGAGGCGGTCGAGCTACTGGCCGACGAAATCAACGGCGAGGTGACGTTTACCGAACTCGCCGAGTCGGATACTGACGGGCCGCCTCCTGATACCGACGAGTCGTCCACTACTATCGACGACCCGTCGCCACCAGCCCACTCCGACGAATCGGGTTCGTCGGTCGCCGACGACTGAGGCGGATACGTGTCATCAATTACCGCCAATCGCCCACGACGGGTCGGCAATCGGATATCTAGCCGAACACCGTCTTTTTTCAGCCTGCTCGTCGTTCGAGACGTATGGGTACTGAACGGACCGTCCTCAACGCGATCATCGGTGCCGTCGTCGGCGTCGTGCTCTCGTTTATTCCGTTCTCGACCGTCGTCGGCGGTGCAGTTGCAGGCTTCCTGCAGGGAACGGATCCTCGCGAGGGAGCGATCGTCGGCGCACTCGCCGGCGTCATCACGTTTCTCCCGATCGCGGGAATCGTCGTCATCGCCCTCGGCGTCCTCGGGTTCGGATTTGGCACCGCGGGGGCCCCGATCGGCGGTGTCGTGGCAGCCGGGGTCGTCATCCTCGCACTCTCGTTTCTCGTGTTCCTCTATACCGCCGGACTCTCCTTGCTGGGTGGCTACCTCGGTGCGTCTCTCGCCGCGGAGTACCCCGACCAGCGCAGTCGAACCCGGGACACGATCGGCCTCTCCTCGCCGGTCGATCGACAGCGGGCAGGGGCGATCGATCCGACGCGGCCGCCGGGACCCCCGTCGGAATCGTCCTGGCGGCGTGACCACGATCGGGAGGGTGACCACGGCCACGACCATGACCACGACTACGATCGCGACCGTGACTACAGCAGCGATCGTCGGCGGCGGTCGCCACCCGATCCCGACTCGGAGTCACCCTCTGGACGCGACCCGGAGTCAGCCCCTGCACGCGACTCCGAGACCCCAACCGATCGCGAACGGGACCTGGAGTAACACTGCCACCGGACCCAAACCGGGCGGTCGCGCTCACCGTCGTCGAGACCGCTCACCGACTCGGCGAGCGCCGCCGACACATCGTCTCCTCTTGTACTCGGTTCACTCGTAGCGCAGCGCATCGATCGGATCCGTGCGTGCCGCCCGCCAGGCCGGATACAGTCCCGAGAGAATCCCCACGAGAATCCCCACGACGATCGCGAGGGCGACGTACTCGTAGGGGTAGACCAGCGGCAGATCGATATACCACGCCCCAAGATAGCCCGCAACGAGTCCGAGCGCCGTCCCGAGGATCGCCCCGATGACGCCGAGTATCACCGCTTCCGCGAGGAAGAGTCCGAGGACGGCGCGGTTCTGTGCCCCGACAGCCTTCATGATCCCGATCTCGCGGGTCCGTTCTGTCACGCTAACGAGCATGATGTTCGCGATGCCGATCGAGCCGACCAGCAGGGAGATCGCCGCGATACCGACGATGAAGTTCTGCAGGAGATCGAGGACGTCCTGGAGCTGTTGGAGGAGCTCCGCGCTCGTCTGGAGGGTGACTTCGAGACCGGCGTCGTCCATCAACACCCCCGCATCCGACTCCTCGCTTTCGAGGTACGTGGCTGCGCTCTCGCGTGCCCGATCGACGTCGGCGTCGTCGGCCGATTCGGCCTCGACAACGATCGCGAGGAAGAGCGCATCGTCCGCGTCGATCGCGTCGGTGTCGTTATCCGCGTCGATCGCATCACCGTTGGTGTCCGCATCGATCGTGTCAGTGTCGTCGGTTTCGATCGCGCCGGTGTCGTTATCGGTTTCGATCGCGCCGGTGTCGTTATCGGTTTCGATCGCGTCAGTGTCGTCGTCAATCGCATCGTCCGTGCCGTCCTCATCCCCGAACCCCGGAAGTCCGGAGCCGCCGTCATCCGGGCCCTCCTCACCGCCCGGCCCCGGCAGCATGCCGCCGGCCTCCTCGGTGTAGTACGGATCGGTCGGCACGTAGACTCGCGGCGAGGGCTGGAACCCCTCGAACGGGCTTAACCCCTCCGAGGAGTCGGTGATGCCGACGACGGTCACGTCCGTCCGCTGACCGCCCTGCAAGACGATGGTCAGCTCGTCGCCGACGGAGATGTTCTCCTCGAACTGGTTTGCGACGGCAGGGTTGATGACGGCCTCACGTTCGCCCATCTCGAACTGGCGTCCCTCGTCGAGCGAGTCCGCCCTGATATACGGTGGTCCGGCGGCGACCAGCGCGTCGCTCTGTGGCGAGAGCTCCCCCTGATAAAAGAGTGCCTGTGTCGACAGCGGCATGTAGCCGTAGGCGGCCTCGACGTCGTCGCTCTCCTCGACGGCATCCAGATCATCCTGGCTGAAGACGGGTTGGGCGCCTGCGAGTGGCCCTCCGTCAGTGTCGGGTTCGGCAGCCCAGCCGTAGACGTTGCGCTGGTCGTCCGGGCTGATATCGCCGACGACGCCGGCCTGGAGACTCGCCCCGAGCGTCACGAACGCGATCACCGCCGCGATCCCGATCACGACGCCGAGCGTCGTCAGCGACGATCGGAGCTTGTGGCCGCGGATGGACCGCCAGGAGAGGCGCAGGCTTTCGATCGGATTCATCCGCGCTCACTGCCCCCAGTGGCACCGTCGCGATCGATCGCCGTCGTCTCCGAGCCGCCACTTCTATCCAGTCGTTCGATCCGTTCGATCTGCCCGTCGAGGAGATGGACGATCCGATCGGCCCGCTCGGCGACGTGGCGTTCGTGGGTGACGACGACCATCGTCGTCCCGGCGTCGTGAAACTCGGCGAAGAGATCGAGAATGTCCGCTTCGGTGTCGGTGTCCAGGTTCCCGGAGGGTTCGTCGGCCAGGACGATCGCGGGGTCGTTCACCAGCGCCCGGGCGAGTGCGACGCGCTGGCGCTGGCCGCCGGAGAGCTCGTTTGGCATGTGATCGAGGCGGTCCCCGAGACCGACCCGTTCGAGCAGCTCGCCCGCCCGATCGCGGCGCGTCTCTCGATCCACTCCCTGGAACAGCTGTGGGAGGGCGACGTTTTCCAGGGCGTTCAGCCGCGGCATGAGGTTGAACGTCTGGAAGACGAATCCGACCTCGGTCCCACGGAGACTGGTCCGTTCGCGATCGTCGAGACTCCCAACCTCGCGGCCACCGACGACGACCTCTCCCTCGGTCGGGGTATCGAGACAGCCAACGAGATTCATCAGCGTCGACTTCCCGGAGCCACTTGGCCCCATGATCGCCGTGTACGATCCCCGCCGAATGTCGAGACTCACCCCATCGAGTGCGTGGACCGGCTCGCCGACGCGGTACGTTTTCCGGACAGCAGTAAGGGAGACTGCCGTCTCCGAACTCGTCATGCAGTGGTGGTCTACAACCGAGTTGAAAAAAGTTCGTCCAACACCACCCGTCCGGCGACAGCGCAGCGCAAACTCTGCTGGCAGTTGGCGAGAGTCTCTGCTTGAAGTTGGCGAGAGTCTCTCGACTGACGACAGACAGCCACGATGCTCCGTCTGTCCGCCCCCTCGACGTGGCCCTGGAACTACAACGTTTTTACCGTCACCGCTCGCTGGTCGACACATGAAAACGGAGGGTGGCGCCGATACGGCGAAGCGACGGGCCGGGAAACGCGCAGCCGCGGAGGTCACTGACGACGACATCGTCGGTCTCGGGACGGGGTCGACGACGGCCTACGCGATCGAGGCGATCGGCCGACGGGTCGACGACGGGCTCTCGGTCCAGGGAATTCCGACCTCGCTTCAGTCCCGCCAGCTCGCACTCGACGTTGGAATCCCGCTGACGACGCTCGACGCCGTCGAATCGGTCGACATCGCGATCGACGGTGCCGACGCGGTCGTCGACGACCCCGACACCGCCGCTCATGGAACGCTTATTAAGGGCGGTGGTGGGGCCCATACGCGTGAAAAATTCGTCGCGTCGGCAGCCGATCGGTTCGTTGTCGTCGCCGATCCCTCGAAACTGACACCACAGCTCTCCCGATCGGTTCCGATCGAAGTCCTCCCCGCTGCACACACCGTCGTCGCCGATCACCTCACTGAACTGGATGGCGAGCCACGGATCCGGGATGCCGTCCACAAAGACGGCCCGATCGTGACTGACAACGGCAATCTGGTGATCGACTGTCGGTTCGGCCCGATCGACGATCCGGCGGCGCTCGCGACGCAGCTATCCGCGATTCCAGGTATCGTCGAACACGGGCTGTTCGTCGACATCGCCGACGTGACGTACGTCGGAACCGAGGACGGCGTCGAGAACCGTCACTACTGAGGACGGCGTCGAGAACCGTCACTCCCGACTGCCCGTCGGTGGATCGATCGCTTAGAGCGATTCCTGGTAGCCACACACCGGACAGGAGAGAGACCCATGTTTGACCAGCATGTGACACTGTTGGCAGCGGTTACACGGACAGCCGATCGAGACACCCGATTCGCGGGCGATCGCCCGCAGCGTCCGTTTCAACTGCTCTTGGTGCCGTTCGATCACGTCTAGCCGATCGGCCAGCGCGGCAACCTCCGCAAGCGTCGGCTGCTGGCGCTGTTCTGGGCCGATGGTGGAACGTGGAGACATACCCCGTGTACATCGCCAGCAGTAATAACGGTCCCTGTCCGGTAGCTGTCCTGACACGTGAGGCGACTCTCGGGGGCAGTGGCATCTACCCACCGGCGGTGGGCTGGGTGCTGGTGGCACGGTCACAGCGTCGATCGATCGGCCTGCTCCTGGGTGGCGGACGAACTGCTGTGCCAAGAGAGGGCAACGACGATCAGATAGAGGAGCCCCAGCAACCGGGCCGCGGGTTCGATCCAGGGCTTCAACTCGAGTTCCTCGCTGTTCTCGTGCACGAGATCCTGGCTGAGCCTGATGACCGGCCAGGGTACAAGCACCAACACCACGCCAGCGACACCAAGCAGGACGCTCACGATCGTCGTCCCACCGCGTCCGCGACGAAGTATCCAGACGAACACCACCCCCTCGATCCGTGCTCCCCACAATGCCCACGGGCGACGGCTGGCCTCCGACGGATTCTCCAGTCCGATCCGCTCGCAGGCGTCGATCACCGGTTGCGGTTTGACGACCTCAACGAGGCCAAAGACGATCAGCAGCTCGCGAAGCATACAGATCGTACAGCGGCGACTGGGAAAAACGAGACTCTCCGATTCACCGAGCGCGGCCAGTGGGACTTCGAATGGATACTTTTTCAATAGTCTCTGCTGATCGTTTCTGGTAGAGCGATTCGATGCCAGAGACAGCTGATCGAAAAGACGACCACATTCGTATCATCGAAGAAGAAGATGTCGAGACCGCCGGGACCGGGTTTGGGGATATCGACCTCGTCCACGAGGCGCTCCCCGAGATCCACCGCGACGAAATCGACACGACGACGACGTTGTTCGGCCACGAACTCGCCGGGCCGGTCGTTATCGAGAGTATGACTGGTGGCCACCCAAACACGACGAAACTCAACCGGAACCTCGCTGCTGCGGCCCAGCAGACGGGAATCGCGATGGGCGTTGGAAGCCAGCGGGCTGGCCTCGAACTCGACGACGAGGCGCTCATCGAGTCCTACTCGGTCGTCAGAGACGCCGCTCCCGATGCGTTCCTCTATGGCAACGTCGGCGCAGCACAGCTCCTCGAGTACGACGTCGCTGACGTTGAGGAGGCAGTTTCGATGATCGATGCTGACGCAATGGCCATTCATCTCAACTTTTTACAGGAAGCAGTCCAACCCGAGGGTGACGTCGACGCAGCTGGCTGTCTGGCAGCGATCGAACGGGTCGCAAACGACCTTTCGGTGCCCGTCATCGTCAAAGAAACCGGCAACGGTCTCTCTCGATCGACGGCTCGCCGGCTCACCGACGCCGGCGTCGATGCGATCGATGTCGCCGGTAAAGGTGGGACGACCTGGTCTGGGATCGAATCCTACCGCGCCGCCGCCGTCGGTGCCGACCGACAGGAACAGATCGGCAACCGGTTCCGTGCCTGGGGAATCCCAACCGCAGTCAGTACGGTCGAAGCGAGTTCGGTTCACGACTGTGTGATCGCAAGCGGTGGGGTTCGCTCAGGGCTGGATATCGCGAAAGCGATCGCGCTCGGTGCACGCGCAGGCGGCCTCGCAAAACCGTTTCTCGCACCAGCTGGGCAGGGAACCGACGCCGTCGTCGACTTCATCGAGACACTGCTGCTCGAACTCCGGACTGCGATGTTCGTCACGGGGTCGGACTCGATCGACGCACTGAGCGAGACTGATCACGTCGTTCTTGGCCGGACGAAGGCCTACCTCACCGAGCGACGCTGACGGTCTTGATCTCCGCTCGACCGAGCGTATTGTAATTAGTTCCAGCTGTCATTATAGTAGCCACTGCACGTCACTGCACACCTGATCGCATGACAGCTGTGCGATCTGCGTGTAACTCGTTGCAGTTGGTACTATCGCTCTTTGCTGACTCAAATAAAAACGCCAACAGCGTCCCTTACAGGTCGCGGGGCTGGACCGTCTTCCGGTCGTTGGCTTCCGCACGTCGGGCGGCGTCTTCGAGCAGCTCGTCGACTTCGGCGTCGAGTGCATCGTAGAAGTCCGATGCGACGTTCTTGTCATCGAGCGCTTCCTTCACGGCGGCTTTGACGATAAGGTCTGCCATACGATGTATCCGTTCCCCCTAACCTTATATAAAAATTTTGGTTGCACACCGGGAGACAGGGGTTGCAGCCCCCAATTCGTCCGTTTGGCTTCCGGGAATCACCGGAAAGTATATGTCTGATGAGTCGTCGCTGTCACGATCGGCCGTCGGATTCGGCGAAATCTGGCTCGCGCGCGCTCCTACGGTACGAGGCATGCGGTCTGGCGGGTCAGCCGACGCCGATTCGGGTCGACGGATTCGAGTACGTGCACTCCCGAGGACGGGTATGCGCGAACTCCTCCAGGCCGTCGCCGACGGCTCGCTGTCGCCGGCGGAGGCCGAAGCCGAACTCGCGGGGTACGTCACCGGCGAGGCGGGTCGGTTCGATGCCGCCAGAGATCGTCGCCGTGGCATTCCCGAGGGAATCTTCGGGGCGGGCAAGTCGGCCGAACAGATCGTTTCGCTCGCCGAAACCGCACTCGAAACGACCGGTCGAGCCCTCTGTACCCGCGTCTCCGATCGTCAGGCCGACGCGCTCGAAGTCGCGCTTGCGGAGTCGTTTCCCAACGCGATCGTCGATCGGCGGAGTTCGACCGTCTACGTCCGGACGCCGGCCTACGAGCTGCCATCGCTCGATGTCACTGTCGGTATCGCAACCGGTGGGACGGTCGACGGCCCCGTCGCCGACGAGGCCGAACTCGTTTGCGTAGATGCCGGGGTCGACGTCGATCGGGTTGATGACGTCGGCGTCGCCGCACTCGATCGGATCCTAGACCAGCTCGATCGGCTTCGCGAAGCGGACGTGGTGATCGTCTGTGCCGGCCGGGAGGGTGCGTTGCCAACCGTCGTCGCCGGACTCGTTAATACCCCGGTGATCGGGGTCCCTATTTCGAGTGGCTACGGGTTCGGTGCCGACGGCGAGGCGGCACTCGTCGGGATGCTCCAGTCGTGTACGGTGCTCTCCGTCGTCAACATCGACGCGGGCTTCGTTGCCGGCTCCCAGGCAGTCCTTATTGCGCGGGCGATCGACGGGGCACGCGACTGAGCTGTTGTCGGATCCAGAAAAATATTCTTTCGCTACCGGAAAACCAAACGGCGTTTGGCTAAACACTTTTAAATTCACATCAGGTAGTGTCTGGTACCGGTTTGCTCCGGTGTACCCATGCCCACATGTGACCACTGCGACGCGCACGTTTCCGAACGATTTGCACGCGTCTTCGCCGACGAGTACGGTAACATTCACGCGTGTACGAGCTGTTCGGCCAACGCAGGGATCGCGGAAGTCGCCAAAGAGCGCGCTCGCGGTACCTGAATCCCTCGTATCGTCACCAACCACCACGTGCCCCCTACGCAACGAGTCGCTTTTTGTCCCCCCATCCGTACCGATAGCCGATGGCCGAGCCCGGTGTCGACGGTGACCACTTCGTCTACGTTCTCGAGTGTGCTGACGGCACGCTCTACACCGGCTACACGACTGATCTCGATCGGCGGGTCGCCGAGCACAACGCGGGCGATGGCGCGACGTACACTCGTGGCCGGACACCGGTTGAGCTCCGGCATGCCGAATCTTTCGAGACCCGCTCGGCAGCCATGTCCCGCGAATACGAGATCAAACAGCTATCGCGATCGGCGAAAGAACGGCTGATCGGCGATCGCTGAGACGGCCCGCTTTCGTCGACACGACGGTAGCGGCTGGCTCATTCGCACGACCGGTGCCGGGTTGCGTACTCCGGGTCGTTCGTTATTCGGATCGCTCCCCGAATGATCCGACATGAACGATCGAACTCCAACGGACGCCGCGTACACGAAACTCACCCCGGATTCGTGGCACCAGACCGGGGAGGGGTACTCTATCGACTGCCCGGAGTGTGGCTCGGCGGCCTCGCTGATGAACGTCGTTACACACGGCCGCTGCAATGGGTACCTCGACGACCGGGACGCCGAGACTGACCTCGACGAGGAGTCGTTCGACTGCACCGCGAAACTCTGGTTCGAACTCGGGTACGTCTCCGATCCGGAGCCGGCGGCAACGGAGTCGGCTGCCGAACAGTCTCAAGAGAGTGTCACGACGGACGAGGGCGTTCCCGCCGAAGGCTCACCGCCGGGAACAGACGGCACGGTGAGCGACGACCAGCAGTAACGGTTCGCGCCCGTCGGCGCTGGATCGTCTATCGATACTATTCAATATTAGATGTTTTTCGTCGTGATCGCCGAACCCCGTTGCCCTCGATCGCCGGTCCGTCGCGGGCGATCGGCGCGGAACGGCGTTCCGCAAGCAGCCGGGCTCCGCCCGGCGACGCCGATATCGACGGACACTACTCCGTATCAGTTTACTCGCCGTGCCGGCACCCCGGCGACCGTCGTTTCGGTTTCGACGTCCGTATTGACGACCGACCCCGCACCGACGGCCGCGTTCTCGCCGATCGTAATCGCCCCGAGCAGCGTCGCGTTCGCACCGATCTGGACGCCGTCCTCGACTGTCGGATGGCGTTTGATCGGTTCGTTGGTATCGCCGCCGAGCGTGACGCCGTGGTACATGTGGACGTCGTCGCCAATCTCGGCCGTCTCCCCGATCACGACGCCCATCCCGTGATCGATCGTGACGCGGCGACCGATCGTCGCTCCCGGATGGATCTCGACGCCCGTCAGGAGTCGAATCAGATGCGATACTAGCCGGGCAAGCAGCCGAAACTCCGCGTTCCAGAGTCGATGTGCGATCCGGTGCCCCCAGACGGCGTGGATACCCGGGTAGGTCAGTGCGACCTCGAGACACCGGGTTGCGGCAGGGTCGCGCTCACACATCGCCCGCGTGTCCTCACGTAGCCGGCCGATCATGACTGCGACTAGCGAAACACGGCTGTTAAAAGAGTTCGTTTCGGCGTCGTTCGATGGTCGTTCGGACGGGTCGTCTCCCGGTGAGCTCGTGCACTTGTCTCCCGGTGATGGTCAGTTCCCACGCGCGAGTCGGCTCCCGATTCGCTCGGGCAAACCCGCCTCTTCGACGGCCGCCTGCACCGCATCAATATCGTACTCGACACGATGGAGTTCGACGTCCATCGCCTCGAGGTCGACCACGCCGTACGCCGCCCGTGGGTCGCCGTCGCGTGGCTGCCCGACGCTCCCCGGATTGACCACGATCCCGTCACCGTACCGTTCGACGTTCTGGACGTGCGTATGTCCGAGTACGAGCACGTCCTCCTCGCCGAGCAGTCGGGCCGAAAACTCGTGTGGGCGCGTGTATCGCGTGTACCGATCGGGGTCGTCGGGATGGCCGTGGACGAGTTTGAGCCGGCCGTCGTACTCGGTCCGTTCGATCGGCAACTCGGCAAGCCACGATCGCTGCTCATCCGAGAGCCGTTCCTGGGCGTGCTCGACGCCCGCCTGAGCCATCGCATTGAACCGGAATCCGGTCTCCTCGACGACGGCCGCGTCGTGGTTCCCCATCACCGTCGGCACGCCCCGATCGCGAAGTTCGTCGACACACTCGGCTGGCCAGGGGTTGTAGCCGACGACGTCACCGGCACAGACGAGACCGTCGATCGGCGGCATCTCTTCGAGAACGGTCTCGAGTGCAACCCTGTTCCCGTGGACATCGGAGATGAGCCCGACTTTCATACGCGGCTCTAACAGGTGCCAGCGATTTGTAGGTTGGCCGCGATCGAGGATGGTCGCTCACCGATCGCCTCGGCCCTCCTGGCGAAAAACCGCCCACTGCTAACACCACCGTCGTTTCGACGGAGGATGCCACGACGACGGCACAAACGGTCAGAACGGTCGTACTGACTGTCACGTTGAGACGGATTTCGACCACCCTGTATCCGAACTCACCCGCGAACAAAAAACGACCAGCGATCGGACTACACGCCCTCGACCGCCCGCCCGACAGCCGCGTCCGTCGCTCCTCGCGCCCTTCAGGTCCCGTTCTCGATCGCCGTCTCGAATCCATCCTCGGTCCGGGCGACGCCGGCAGCACAGACCGCGTGTTCGAACTCGTGATCGTAGCCCTCGCTTGCGGCCTCGGCGGCGCTGTCGGCGTCGAACGCGATCGGCTCCGGTGCGTTCGTCTCGTAGGTCGCCACGAGCGTCGGTTCGTCGACGGTCTCGACGAGGAGCGCGTCTTTCCGAACCGTCCCGATCAGCGCCTCGCCGTCGCCGCCGATCGCCGCCGCGATGCGTGGGGTGTTGTAGTCGTCTTTCTCGTAATCCAGCGCGAGCAGGCTCTCGGCCAGTGCGTCCCGTGCAGGGTAGCCGAGTTCGAGCTTTTCGGCGATCGGATCGACGTGGGAGCCGTTGCCGAAGGCAGCCGTCTCACCCGTCGGCGTCTCGACGACTCGCAAACAGTTGTAGGCGACGTAGGGGTTGTCCGTCTCGGGCGCGTCCTCGGTCGGCCCGACCGTCAGCGCCTCGTCTCGCTGGGTGATCTTGCGGTTCGGAAACGATCGCGACGACACTCGATACGCGCCGACGTCTGGACCGACGACGACGAATCGTCCAACGTACATACTACTCGGTGGGCGAGAGGCGGGAAAAGGGATGTCGGTTCGCGATCGGGCCGCGGCGATCGGCTCCACCGCCCCAATGGCGAGAATTTATACACGATTGCGCGGCGAACGCGGGTGTGACGACCGAAGACGAGTGCATCGATGCGTTACGGGCGGCGGCCGATCGGCTCGGCGAGTCGCCGACGAAAGCACAGTACAACAAACTCGAATTGACTCCGGCGTCTGCAACGATCATGAAGAAATTAGGCGGCTGGAACGCGGCAAAGGAGCGTGCGGGGCTGGAAACGTTCGACCGAGCTGTCACCGGCGGGCAGCCAGTACAGCCGAAACCGGACTGGGTTGAGATTCCCGACGATATGGTGTGGGAGGAACTCACCGGACAACAACGCTGGTACTACAAGAATCGGAGAGAACGAATTGAGCGGAAAGACCGTCGCCGAGACGAAATGCGGCAGTGGCTCCATACGTACAAGCAACAAGAGTGTGAATGTGCTCGGTGCGGGGAAAGCAGGCCACCATGTTTGGATTTTCATCATCCTGGCGAGAAGGAAGATAACATTTCGACGATGGTAGTCGACGGCTATCCGAAACAGAGTATCAAAGACGAGATCGATCGCTGTCTGGTCCTCTGTGCAAACTGTCATCGTATAGAACACTATAAACAGTCGACACAGTAGCCGCTTTTTTCGAGGGAGTACGTGTACTATTTTCGATCAGTTCTTGTTTGTAAACTGGATGACATTTACCGCAACCACTATAGGGATCGTTGTACCGATTTATTACCGATCGCCGACCCGTTGCTGGCGATCGGTGGTACGTGACTACAACAGTCCCTGTGAAAGTCAGCGCACACTCATACTACCGGACACAAGTACGTAAATCGCCTATCGGCGTATTCACCGTGGAGAGATCGTTGGAAGTTTATTCTGAGGATTCCGTTCAGTTTCTTGTGTCCGAAAGCACCAATCACACGACAGTTGTGCGATCGATGTGTACACGGTTTCAGCTGTTGCTGTCGTACAATCTACAGAAATACAGCGAGAGTGCCTCGGGGCTTGACCCCGAGGGTGAATCGCGTAAGCTATATGACGCATCCCACCGTATTGATGAACACAGTTGTGA
>Ga0207421_10003707_pt1 | contig 18044 bp, 18 predicted proteins | sample SodLakKL_010_SED_4_FD_187542 | JGI IMG/M metagenome (GOLD analysis project Ga0207421, IMG submission 187542) | Alkaline sediment microbial communities from Lake Tanatar, Kulunda Steppe, Russia - 8KL_010_SED (SPAdes) (version 2) | ecosystem: Environmental > Aquatic > Non-marine Saline and... | reverse complement strand
ATAGTCAGGTTTATGGAATTCAACTTCTTGGGGTAATTTTTTATCTAAATTAACACCAGAACCTCCAATCCTGATTTCAGTGTTTGGGTAACAAGACTTGACCCAATCAACATAACGTTTATTTGAATCGAAAATAATAGAAATATAGATGATATCAAGATTTTCCTTGTAGAACCCTACCTCATCATCTTTATCTTTATGGTATGCGCTTATCTTCATCAATGCTAGATTTGGAAAATCCTTATCATTAGCGTCGATTAATTTTACCTTCATGTTATCCTTCTGCTTCTTTATGATGAATTCGACATAAAGTTATTAAATTGTCCAAATCATGAGACTCGCATAACCTATATGGGATAATATGGTGGACATGTAGCTCACAACCATGCTTCTTTTTATGTTCCTCATTCGTTATGTGACACTCCTGACATTCATAGTCATCCCTCTCTAAAACTTTTTCCCTTTGTTCTTCCCACACTTTAGTATTATACCCATTATATCCGCCTTTCCAAGTGGGATGTTCTTCACCAGTTTTACCGAAAAAAGGATTATTTTCACCACTCATTTTCCTCGACATTCTCGCCTTAGCTTCATGTGAAAGTTTATCATTATGTCGTGGGTGGTCCTCGCCTGTAACATTATAAAAAGGATTCTTCTCACCCCTCATAGCCTGTGATATTTTGTCCTTATGCTCTTCGTCAAATTCTCTTCCGCTTAAAGCTTCTGATAATTTTCTCCTATGTTCCGCGGAAAAATCTTTATTATACATGGGATTCTTTCCACCCATCATCTTTTCCGACATTTTATTTTTATATTCCTCATTATGTTCTTTACCATAAAACGGACCCTTTTCACCTCTCATACTTTCTGATATCTTTCTAATAGTCTCATCATCATGAGACTTTCCGTACATGGGATGTTTTTTACCAGCATACTTACCCTCTAAAGTCTCGGAAGGAGTTCTTCTAGGGATATTGTATTCAATCATTCTATTTCGTACAGTAGGTCTACTCCATCCTATAATATCAGAAATCTCTTGTATTGAATATTCAAATTCCCAATACATTATATAGAAATAATTTTCTTCATTCGTTTCCCATTTTGGGACTTCAAGTCTTACTGGCATAATTACTTCACCTGTTCAGCTCGTTCTGCGCATGAATGGGCCATAAAACAATAGGGACAATGGCCATTTGCGGGAAAAACTTTATTCAATATGCCTTCCCTTACATCCTTAATTTTTCTAAAAAATGCCTTTTGCGTCGCAGACTTAAATTCCTCAAAAACGTACTTTTTTGAATCAGGTACGATAACACACATATAGTTAACATCAAAATTATAGTTTTGCTCAATTAAATATTTATATCCGTATAATTCAAATCTCCAATCACTTAATTTGTAATCTTTATATTGACCTGTTTTATAATCAACCACAACATACTCATCCTCGCCCTCTTTATCTAATCTATCATATGTTCCCATAAAAAGCAAATCCTCATCATATAAGAACTCCTCAGTTTTTACCGGGAAAAACCTCTCAGTTGGATCTCTCTCATACCTTCTTTGTTCCATTTCCGCAAAGTTTTCATATATTTGACCAGGAGGCGCATATTTCATCATTTCCTCATATACTGTAATGTCCCCATTTAAAATAGCTTTCCCATCTATTTTATCATAAATAGTTTCCGCCCAATCATGAAAATCAGTACCCCTACTCATGGCTTCTGGAACTTCAGGTTCTAATCCTTCTATTTTTCTCAGATACCAAGCGTATGGACACCTCTTGTAGAGTTTAATATCACTTTTAGATACCCATGGCTCATCAAAACTGAATCTTTTATAATGCGATCTATCCATTTTTATCCTTTCCTTGCTGTCATAACAAAGGAATTATCTAAAAAATTCCTTTTATATTTTATATCATGAAAATTACAAGACCTTAATATCTTTTTCCATTCCTTTATAGTTCTATACTCTTCCCAGTCGTGTTCCCGTTCTGTATCTAATATTTTATCATATATAAATTTAAAAAATCTATTCACTTTCGGGTGTTCCTTTATATAAATAACACCACCAATTGGCATTACTTCCCTTAATGTAAATAAATTCCCTATACACCTACCTAAATTTACTTCATTTCCTGGATATATATGATGCAACGAATATCTAAAAATAATTAAATCAAATTCATCATTAACAGAAAAATCTTCAAACTTTACTTCTTCAAAGTCAACTTTATAACGCATATCCTGCACGTCCTCTTTTGTTTTTTGCATCCCTTCCCCATCCTTATCGATACCAAAAGCTTCTCCTGCCAATCCAACATGAACTATGTATGTCGTTAAAATACCATCACCACAACCTATATCTAGCGCCCTTTCAAATTCACACTGATCTGATAGTGTCCTTAACGTTTTGATTTCTTCATCAAATTCTTTTTTGGTCCTCGCGTAATCACCACATCGTTCCTTCATATAGTCTCTTATCACCATATAAAACCCTCCTCACACGTAGTGAAAGAGGGAAACCCCCTTTCGGGTCCGTGGGTGGTTTAAAATATAAGAGACCAACTATTTAAATGTTTTGGAATCAATGTAGTACGATGTATATCAGCATGATCTTCCATTTCATCCTAAATGCTGGTTAACTATATCTATTCTTCTACCAAAATCAGGCGTTCTAATTTCAATGACATCTAATCTATAGTAATTTACTAAAAAATGAAACATCCCATCAATTCTCATTATCCAGTCCCAATTTGTATTTCTAACACCATCATCTTTCACTAGACTTTTATGTGGTCTGAGGTAAAAAATTTCATGCTCATTCATTTTTGGTACTAATTCATAAAATCTCTCATCTATTAGGTCCCAGGGGCTAATGTTACAAGCAGCGCTATATATAATAGTGTCAATTATACTTCTATCAGAAACAAAATTGCTATTATTTAATTCCTTATTTGCCTGTCTATCATATATTTTCTTTTGGAATTCTTCATTATCTTTGAGGTCTAATCGAATTTCTGCTAATGTCTTGTCTGATTCTCGTATAATCTCTCTTGCCGTTTCAGTTAATAACTTCTTGTCATATTTCGCTGCAATATATGCAGAAAGTGTTGTTTTTCCAGTCGAATGGGTACCTATTACATATGTCATTTTATCCACAAGGTGAATATCCACATGCGGGGCATATTGCACAACCTTCAGACGCTGGATTATATTGAGGTGAATCACACTCAGGACATGTATCCGTTGTTTGTGTTATTGTGGTTTCATATGTTATTTCTGTTTCCCAATTATTATCATATATTTGCGCATCTTCTAATTCTTGTTCATCAACTTCCATGTTTTCCTCTCTCATTAATCTTCTCATTGCTTCTGCAATAGCTTCTGGACAACTTTTATGAGAATTACTTTTAGGACATCTTATATTATCTAACCTATCCAGTATTTCAATTGCAGGGACACCGGCTCTTAAACTTATTGATATCATTTTCGTTAAGGCATCCGTCATTGCCGCTGAACAACTGCCCGATTTTCCCGAATTCGCGAATATTTCAAAAATATCGCCATTATCTAAATTAATTGTAACATACATTGAACCACATGCACTTTCTATTTTGAATGTTTTTCCGTTTAAATCGGATGGTCTGCTTTCAATAGAATCAATTTTGTCAATCATAAATATCATTTTATAATATATGTTATCCTATAAAAACCTGTTGGACACACTCAAAATTCATCAAATGTTGACTGTACATGACCCTTTTTAACTTCATCATATGAGTAACCAACTGAATTTAGAATTGGTTCTAATTTTTCCTTTAATTGTTTTTGAATATGCTTATCCCAATCAATATAGTCCTTCCATGGATCCAAATCATCGTTCTCACTTAAAGCAATTCTTGTTACCTTCCTTTCTATTGGTTTCCCTCCTTGTTTCTTTGGTATTTCCAATATTAATTTATCATTATGAATCGGAGGCATTCTTTTTAGATGTATAATATAAGGTTTTGTATCTTCAAATCCAAAATTCTTTCCTAAATACCGATTTGACCAAATAACACCATGAACTGTCATTGGTGTTCCATATTTATTTGGATCTTTTCTAATTGATTTTACTCTTCCAACTTTCTTAACATCATCGGCTTCCCTTAATTTTTGTTCTGCTTCATTAATAAACCTATGTAACTCTTTAAAATCATTTCTTTTTAATAGAATTTCAAATAATTTTTTTTGAGCCCATTTTGATATCTGGGATCTATCACTTCTAACAACAGCAAATCCTGTTATACTTATTTCATCACACCATTTACCTTCTTCCCATATTTTATGCGCAGCGTATCTTTTCTTTGTATCTTTTTTGAAAAACATCCTTCTGTTTATCTTTTCTAACTCCAAATCAGGTGCCTGATGTAACCCTTCCTTTTTGGCAAAATCTTTAAAATATTCGTTTGCTTTATCTTCCATTTTTAATGCTACATCATATGCATCATCTTTATTATCCACATCCATTTTAATCATAACGCTATCCGTATTATGTAATTTAATCGGATGTAAACCACTAGCAAATGCCTCATCATCTGTAGATATGTCATATACAGGACCATCATAATCTATCTCTTGTACATTCAGTACTTCCCCGGAACATGGTTCATCATCAATTATATATATGCCCATCATTATAGATTTTGATATTAATGCGTCTTCAGTACCTATTCCACTCTTATAACCTCGTATAAATGCGTTTTTAGCGCGTTTACTGGCATTTAATATCTTCATAGGTATTTTACGTTTCAAATTAAAGCAATCGCTTATATCGCGCTTTAAACTCGGTTTTAGAGAATTATATTTAACCTTTATGGTTTCACCATTTATTCGTTCGATACCATATTTCCATTTGTTTACAAACTCATTTATGTTATCCTTTTTACTTACAATTTTGCTTTCATTAACACCGTCAGAAGCCATTAGACCTAAACACCACGCTAAATCTTTATCTAATATATGTTTTTCAGGCAACATGTTCGTATTTGATGTATATAATTTAGTACCTTTTTCTAAATCTTTTGGCCTAACCTCTCTACCATCCTTATCTATTAAAGAATGGTCACCTGTTACGTCAACAAATCCATTATCATACAAGACCCTATATATTTGTTTATTTGTATCATGTTTTTTAACATACTTTATATTTGCCCATTTATCACCAGTCCATACCTGCATATTTACATCGAAATCTCTCATACTATCCGAATTATGTAAATGATTAATCGGAACAATGTCAACTTTATCATCCTTTTTTACTATAACAGGCGAATCTTCAGTTACTGAATCCCCATATAATAAACAATGACCCTCCTTTTGTGCGATTTCACCTGTTTCCTTTAAATGCTTTCTACCTGCTGCCGTAGTTGATGCAGGTACTTTTGGAATAAAGAATCTGGTTGACTCATTACCAAAGTACCCATATATCGATTGACCGGTTGTAAAGTATCTATCGTCGGTAGCCCAAACTAATGTATGATTATCTGCAACTGTAACATCATAAACAGAATTTTTTGTTTTTTTGTTAATAACGTTAATAGAACTGATTTTGTATAATGCCGAACCCCCATATTTACTTTTAGGCGTATTATTTATATATACACTAAATGCGTTATCGTAATCCTCTAATTCATATTCATGCTTTCTATGATTATATCCTGCAATAACACACAAATCACAATACTGCTCACATTCTTCAACATCACTTGTATTTAGTCTTTTTGTTCCATTAGGTAATATATGTCCGTCAGTAATAACAGCTTCTTCAATAATCTCTCTCGCAACATCGGTATTACAATCTAAAACCCATTCAGGGAACTTCCTCGCTCCATGCATATGTTTATCAATATAATCTGCTAATGGACTAAAATGTATTGTATATTTTGTTTTATATTTAGAAAAGTCTATATCCATATCCGTCAAAAGTTGTTCTAAATGCTCCTGTTCATTTTCTTGTTTTATTTCAATAGATTTAGTACTGCAATGCGAATAATTGTTTATATTACCTTTTTCAACAACCCATACTAAAAATCTGGCAAGACGTAATTTATTGAATACTACTGGTTGTTTTTTACAATCTCCATATGCAATATATAAATTTATATAATCGTTATTATCTATTTTTTCAACTAATCCACTTGATGCTTCTGTACGATAATAACTAGTATCCACTCGTTTAAATTGTCTATCATACTTCGCTTCAAGAGTTTTCTTATTCATGGTATTTGTATGTACATATAGGTATGCATTATCTGTTATACCTTCTAATTCTGTGAGTGATATCTTATCATTTTTATTCCATCCATCGACATCAATGTCTTGACTGTTAGGAACAGGTATCCAATCACCCGGATTTAATTCTTTCGCATCAACAATTTCAGGTTCTGAATTAACTCTTATCATATGATGTCCTGGTGTACATGTAAATTTACTGCCGGATGTATTTATTTCAACAAATTTGTCCGACTCCTTTTTTACTTTATCAACTATTGGTTTCCATTCATAATTACCATCATCATTCATTGACCAAGCTTTATCCCCTATTTCAACATCTTGTATTAATTTTATACCATCTTTTGTTAATACTTTAGTACCTTTAGGTACACAATCAATAATCTGTTTTAAAGAGTATTGCTTTGCATCATATAATTCCCATTGTTCACTTTCCTTATCATATTTATCCCTTTCCTTCTTCGTTTCATGCCTATATTGTTCCATTTCATCAAATACTTGTGGTAACTTACCTTTTGGCTCTTTTAAAAAGTATGCCGTACCTCTTTTTGTCTCTATACTTACATATTTATCATCGGGCAAAGCATTAGCTTTGGCCTCACTTATTAATGTTTCGGGGGATATGTTATATGCCTTAATTAATGTAGGGTAATAAGCTGAAAAGTCTAAACATGCAATCCACTCATGTATTCCTGGTTCAGGGGTGTGAACATAACCCCCACCATAATTACCATCAACATGTTTATTATGACCCTTTTTTGGACAAACATATTCACCATTATATTCCCTTAACATTAAGGTATCAGTAAATTTTGATGTTTTAAATGTATCCTCATATGGGCAACCAATAATCCTTCTCAAAATATCAAAATGATTAATTAAATTTAATTGTTCATCTAATTTAATCATCCTTTCAACATCCAATTTATTATATTCAATTATATCATCAATGTGATTTGGCCAATTTTGTGGTTTTAATTTATTATAATCAAAATCAGATTCTTCAATGTTAACTTCCTTATTTGCTATATGTTCCAATCCTAAATTATCAATTGTCTGATTTTTATAATAATTATCATATATTTCCATTAAATCCAAGCATAACCTACCACCACACTTAAAAAATTCTCTATTACCGTATTGCCTTGTATTTACATATCCATAAGGAGATAATCTTGTATAATCCGCATTTACTCTTTTACACCTATTTAATATAGTTGCTAAATCGAAATAAGCAAACCATGCAACAAAACAATCCGGATCATATTTCTCAACTACATCTAAAAAATTATTTAACATCTTTCTTTCATTTTTATCATGAAAAACAAATTCCTTCATATGTTCTTCATTTGGATCATAGTATGTTGCACAAATTGATACAATTCTATCCTTTGCTACATTAGGATCTGATGCACCCTCTTCTTGCGCCGCTGTTTCAATATCTAAATATAATCTAGTCAATTTTATTTCATCAACACCCACATCAGTTACGTTCATTTCATTTCCTTTTTCCGTTTTCTTTACTGTAAATCCACTCTTTAATCCTTTATCAATCATAAATCTTGTCGGAAATAAAATGTCAGATTCCCAAGTTTTACTATATTTTTCTCTTTCTTTTGGTACATCCGGTGGTACATCAACAAAAACCTTTTCTACCTTTTTACCATCCAATGTATTCATGTATTCTCTACTTTTCTTATCCTCAGGTATTTCTCCTGGCGGTGCATAAAAATAGGGTCTAAAATCATCCTTCGTAAATATTCCACAATTACCTTCTTCATCTCTCCATCTAATTAATAATATAGGAGTATTGTCTTTTATTTCATAATCTACTTTAACAACGCAATATTTTTTCATTCAATCATCTCCATATGAAATTTAGTACACCCAACATCAATATTCATCGAAAACCTACTATTTTCTCTTTTCACTACAATATTATTTTCATCCCCTGTAACCTTATATTTTCCTATTTGCATTTTATCATAAACTTTTCAAAGTATTCTCTTGCTTCAACAGATTCATTAAAGTTTAGTTTACCTGGGCAGGGTTCATACAATTCTTTTCCTTTTTGGGCAACTTTAAAAGGATAACTAGTATCAATAGACCGTGAGTATAACATATCTAATTCCTTTATATCTTTCAACCCCAATTGATGGACAGGAAAATCTAATAATTGAGCAATTTCCACCCTTCCCATCCTACCTTTAGACAAATCACATGCATACTTTGGTAATGCAACTACATCGACTTCTAAAACGTATTTCAAATCTTTTGCACTGCTAACTACTTGATTGATAGAGTTACCATGCGCAACACCCATTGTTTTGAAATCATATGATTCTGCTTTCGGTAATGCGAAATTAACAAGTTCCCTCGTCTTCTTTGGATCCCTCATTTCATCCGGTAATACCACTTCATTTGCATCTATTCTATTTGCAATTCTAAATAAATCATCTACATCGCATCTTTTTCCTTCATATTCACCATTATCAACTATTGTTGTCTTATCCTTATAAAATTCATATAAATTTTTTGGTATCAAGGGACCGATAACCATATGATATTCATGGTCATCATAGTCCTCAACATTCGGGATTGGGGGAATTGCATAATACTTCATGTTAATCACTATTCATCATTTTCCGTAAATCATCCAAATCGTAATCTTCAAACTTTCCATCAACAGTAACACCATGTATAACATTTATGTCCCCATCTTTGTCTGCGTAAACAACTTTAAGTAGTGATTTATCAACACCATCAAGTTTTTGTAACTCCGTCACTAAATCATTAACTTTCTCTTCTACTTCTTTCATCGTTTCTTCCATTACAATCTCTCCCTCATTTCCTCTGGTAATTGTTTAATAACTTCTTCAGCATCTTCATCAATTATTGTTATCATAAACATATCCGTTTGCGCATCTGTTTCACCAAAGGCTTGTTCTACTTTTTCCATAACTTTTTCCTTTGTTACCTGTCCTTCAACTGTATCTACGACTACTACCGGAGGAATTTTCATTGTTGATCCTCCGGCGTCGCTTCCCTTAATTGTTCAAATAGTGTATCGTTTAATCCATACCATTCAGTTGTGTCCTCAGATACTTTTGCTACCTTATATTCACTTCCCTCTAAATGCAAAGCTCCTTTTGATTTCTCAACTTTGGCCTCGAATTCAACTGTACCTTCAACTTCAGCTCTACTCATCTTTATCTTTTGGAATAACATTCCATCTGTTTGATCATGCCAATCAATTTCTTTACCTTTAACTTCAATGCTGTCGCCAGTCCATTCCTTCTTATCCTTGAGGTGTGTTACGAAAAACCTATCACAATCCAACTTTTTAATTAGTTCTAATAACTGGTAGTATCTTCTGTTCCTTCTTCCCCAATCCCATTGTTGACCAACTCTTGCATCAGGGTTTATCTTCAAATCTTCGTATTTCATAACCATTTCACAATTGGAAGAAACAAGGTTCTCTGCAACAAAGTTACCGCTAGGCATCTTAAAATCGTACACTTTATCCGTACCAACTTCTTCGATGCTCTCAATTCTTAGTAAATGCACATCATTAGGCGTCATTTTTGCTTCATTATCAGCTTTAGTCCTATGTATAACATACCCAACTTTAGCATTGTCGTGTCCCGCTACGTCATTACCATTTCTTTCCCAGTAATTATTAACTTGTACATTAACTCTATTACCAAATCTAATATATGCCTGTTTCAAATCATCAGCTAACTCTTTGGATGCTGTATAAGATGAACATTCATAATCACCATGTGAGTCAGTACCATCACCCTCTTCGTATCCTTCAAGGAAAGCACTAAGTTTATCCTTATCTCCCCAAAGTATTTCGTCTGGAATAAATTTAGTATCACTAGTCTTTTCCCACAATCCTAATTCTTTTAAGTCCTCTTTTAATGGATTCCTTTTTGTACCTCTTTCTTTCTTGACTATCAGATGTTGCATCCTATTACCACTAGCACTTAACTCTAAAGTTGGATACGCCTCTTCTAATTTTCTTTCAATTTCCTCTATATCATTACCACACCATATAGGTGAATATCCATTTCTCATTGTACCTTCAGCAACCATCTGCCCAATAATCCAACATTTCTCAGTAGATAAATTGGTTTGTATACCATCAGGATGTGGATTATCAGGCCTTGCTATCCACATTCCTTCTTTTAAGTCCTCACATTCTATGTATGATAGACCTTCATCATAGTTTTTGCGTACCAGCATAGGATGGTCATTGGTCATTTTGATATTTGTGCCATCCTGAAGTTGTACGTTATACAGAGTATCTTCTTTCACAAAGGCTTCAATAGGTCTTTCATAACCGTCACGTGTTTTGATAGGTACTTCCAAATCATCATATTTGTTATAATAATCTTCTATTTTCATCGGTTTCATGCCCTTTGGATTTATTAATGTATCACCAGACACACACGTTTTTAGTAGCTTATCCAGACCATCAATAATAACAGTCTTTAAATCCATTTCATACTGGTTCTCCAATAAATATTTGGCCATTACTAACATTTTATTGTACATACTTACATAATCAATCGTACCATCTTTTGTTAATACCATTGGGTCAAATATAACTATGTTTTCGTCATCGTCAAAGTATTTCCTTTTTAATGGTCCTGCACTACCATCTAAATCGAAAACTAATACCTTTTTACCTTGTTTTATTTCTTCATTCGTCCTCGTATCAAGACAAACCCCGGTTTTTCCTGTACCATCAATACCATAAACTCCAGCACATATCGCCGAAGCCGATTTTTGGGCACCTTGTTCGATCCAACTTTTTGCATCATCTAATGTGTATTCCTCTGGTCCTTCTTCGTCCTTATCATTAACTCCAAATCCGCCCATATTATCACTTTATATTATCACATTTTTTCTATAAATATAATAAAAAAAAAAGGGTTTTAGATTATTTGGTCGTAGCTACCAAGTTCTGCATCTTCGTTTCTAGCTGGTATCTTCAATTCAGGATATGCATATAATCCCCAGGCATTAATCATGTAGTCTATTTCTCCACCAAACTCATTTTCACCTGTACTACCAGCAACGATTACTTTTGAACCAGCTGCAAAGTCTGCGGCACCGTGTAGATGTTCAGGCAACCACACCGTATATTGATCTGTTTCACCGATATCATCAGAGTCCAATACCATTCTTAGATTACCAGTCACTCTATTAGGCTCACTGTCTATATATGCAACATCGCCTTCAACCATCATTATTTCATCATACGTCCCAACATGTTCATTGTGCCATGTACGTATGTCATTTAGGTCAATCATTATACGTTTTGCTTCTGGTGTATCTAGTACATCCTCAACCGTGAAGTCTGCATCGATTTCTTCAAATGATTGTCTTGTCCAAGAATTCAATACTTCATATCCGTTCTCTTCATTTCCAGTCACATTTGCACGGAATCTAACTGGTGTGAACGTTGGGATATTAACTTCTTTAGCATTATTCCCACTCATTGTCATTTTAAATAATGTAACATCGTCACCATCGATAGGTTTCTTGACACCAACTATATTCCTAATCCAATCCGGACTTTGAATCAAATTTCCATTAGTATCCAAAGGCTCTCCGTCTTCATTGACATATCCTTCATTGATGGCCTTCTTTGGGTCATCTTCGTACGCTTGTTCTGCTTGATATCGTCTAGGCGCATTCATGTCGAATGGATCTGATGCACCAAATACAACACCTTCAAAAACTTCAGCATTACTCATCAGTTCTTGTTTCCAAGCACCTCTAATACGTGCCCAAGCCCGTCTTTCAATTATCCTTTCATCATCTACATCCAAAGCTTCCGTTAATCTCTCAACCTCATCCTTGAATTCTTGTATTATTTCACTCCTCGGTATTGCCAATTTTTGTTCTACTCTATTTGCTAATCCTTCCAGCTTATCTTGTACGTTTTGCTCTACTTCTTCCAAATACTCTTCTACATCCATATTTACTCACCTGTTTTGTACACATCTCTTTCTTTTTCTTCCTTATCTTCCCATTTCGTGTTTCCATACTCGTTGTCAACTTTCAGTATTCTGAACCACACTACATCACCTTGTTGTATATCTAATTTCTTTCTAGTTTCCTTGTTCACCGTTATTTGACCGTTTGTGCTTACAACTCCCCTATCAACATAGGGATATTCATCTTTACTCATTTATACCACTCTATAATATCTATTCATCATATTTAAACGTTTTTGATTTATGTAAGTCTTACAAGTTTCTTACCTTTGCCTGGTAAACTTGATTTAGCATTTTTATACTCAATCATGTCGTTCTTTAGCATGGTATTAAGAGTTTGTGAAGCCTGTTCATATGTTAATCCAAAATCAGTTAATTTGTCTTTTAAATTGCTTAATAACATCGCCCCATTATCTTTCAGTAACTGCTCAACTTGACTTATTTGAGGTCCTCTTTTAATTTGTCTCCTCCATTTTATTTCATTTAACATATGCTCTTTCAACTCCTTATTTAATGTTATTTTTAACTTTGGATTTACTATATCAGTTGTTGCTAATGTATATCCTAATGCAAATCTTTCATATGGTATTTCTTCATAATGCGGAACATTATATTTTTCTAAGAAATCGTAAAATTCTTTATCGTATGATACATCTTCGAGTATATCTATATTTGCTTCCAATAACTCTATCTCACCCTGCATCCTTTCAAATACCTTCATATCAGGTATTTCGGTTTCTATTCTTCTTGCTTTTGTAATTTTTTCTTCTTCTTCTTTTGTTGGAATAAAATATATAAAGAACAATCGACGACCTAGGCCACTGGACAAATCAAATCGCATAGGTTGACTACCAGTCCACAACGTTAATTGTGTTTCATATTGTATTTTACCATCAGCTAACCTTTTGGTTAAAAATCCTTGGTCTAATGATGTTAGTAATTGTGTGTCTAAACTTTTACCATAATCAGTTTCCAACATATTACTTATAACTTCAAATTCATCAATTCCTAATATTCCCTTCTTATATTCGTGTGCGGCACCATACTCCTTCTTTTTATTACCACTTTTAGTGCTTTTTATGGTTCCAACATATCCGGCCTCAGTATTATGTGTAATTACATCGTTTACACAGAACGTATTATCATCTTCTACCGTTAGATTGTATACATCCATAGTACCTTCTTTTTCAATTTTCACAATTTTATCCCAAAATACATTATCGTACCTAGGTATATCTTGATAACAATCTAACATCTGATATTTTGAATACGGAATATTATAATTATTATATTTGCTTTGTTGTACACACCAATTTGATTTACGACTTAATTCTGCCATTGAATCATTCCAAACATCGTCTATTTTATCCCAAACACTTGAAGGGATCACATCAATTTTTTCACAGGTAGTTGATAAGTTTTCCTCCGTGAATTTGTTAATGAAATTCTTATTGGTAACTAATAATCTCCAAATATCACGTTCCTGTTCTTTCTCAATTTTCCAGTATCTTCCATGTATACCTATCTTATTTAAAAGTTTACTACAGCCTTGAATTATATCCTCCGATGTGTTATATAAAGCAAATACTTCATCCGATATAGTACCGTCACCGTATGCGAAGAACTTTAGAAACTCTCTTATTAAATTTTCATCCAACGTATATACAAATTCCGGAATAAACTTTTTATCATACGTTTTTCCGTATAATCCACAATCTTTAAAGAACTCTTTTAAACTGTTAGGTTTACCTGAACCTTCATCAGTAATCCTATATTCAATTTTAGGTTCATGGCTTGTTAAATTCACCGTTAAACCTAATCTGTCAGTACACTGTTTTACTTTTTTAAGAACCTCATCATCCGAACATGCAAATGTCATTTCGTCAAAATTACCTTCTGCTAGCATAAATCCAAGTAACCTTATCTTGTCTATGTTATATTTGTTATGACCACTTTTCGCTTTTCTTAGGGTTCCTACGTAATCATCCTCCTTTAATTGACCTGCTTCGACCCACCCATCAACTGTCCATAAAGGATGATTATTAGTAACACGTATAGTTCTACCACTCCTTAAATGAATTTTAATTACTTCACCTTCCATTTTAAATGTATCAACCACCTCACCTACGTTAACCTCCCAATTTTCATCGTCAAAAGATACTACTTTATCACCAATATTAATTGTTTCAACAGATTTATATGATCCATCATTCATTGATACTTGTTCTCCTGCTGGTAAACACATAAAACCTTCATAACCATGCATCAAATCTGTTTTCCATAATACTGAATGTTGATAACCTAAGAACTTATCCAAAAGTAGGCTATTGTGAACAACAAAGTTATTAGCAATGAAATTATAACTGTCAGAAACCTGTATATCAACCAATTCTTCTTTTTCATCCTTAACTTCTATATCTACAATTTCATCCCATAAGATATCACTTGTACCTAAATTTATTAATTCATCATTATTAAGATAATGGCCTGCTCTAAGAACTACGTCACGAGATGGATTTGGTCTTTTTGATTGGCCCCTTCTTATACCCCCATACTCTATGTCATCGCTTAAACTATTCCAACTGACAGGTGAACACATGTTCCAAATTTCTCTCGGAACTGTATCATAGTTGGTATTGAATTCTTTAACACAATAATCCTTATCTTTATATCCTACAAACCCTACCTCACTAATGTATTTCCATCTTTGCTCACCAGACATTCTTACCTGATGTTGATTTTTATCTATAGTACTATTTATTCCTAACCTTAACAACAATGTTTGGATACCATCTAACATCGCGTCAGATGATGATGTAATAAATGCCACTTTATCATTACAACAACCATCCCCCGTTCCGTATGCTTTCAAAAACTCTCTTATATATTCATTTTTCCAGGTAAAGACATCATCTGGCACTTTCTTATCAATTGATTTCTTTCCCATCATTCCTAAATCTTTTAACCACTGAGTAAATCTATTCTTTTTGCCCTTCGTTCCACTAATTGAATAACTATAATCATCACTTTTCTTTTTCATACATAACTCAGGATACTCTTTATTAAGACACCTCCTAAAGTCCGCTACAACTTCCCCATCACCATTTGTAAATACTGGTGTTCTTGTAGTAAGACCACCTTCACTTAATATATATCCTAACAACCGAGCTTTTTCTTCGGTTACTTCCTTAATACCATCGACAGGAATTTTTCTAGGAACAGCAACCTTATCGCCTACTTCAAGATTACCGGACTCAGTCCATCCATCTAATTGCATAAACGGATGCGAATCTGATACCTCAATAGTCCGCCCGGAACGTGTTTTAATTTTAATAACCTTCTCTTTTTCAGTGTATTCTTTTGCTAATACCATTGTTTCTTCAAGTTTATACTCATCATTTAACGATAATACCTTATCCCCAACTTCAATGTCATCAATCTTTTTAACCTTACCATCGCTAAGTTGTACTAATGTATCTTTAGAAACACACTTCATGTAGCCCGGAGGTGCAGCCATAAATATATGCATACGCAAATTTGCGACCCTGCCTTGTTGGACTATAAATTCCTGTTCTTGATTTTTTAAATTTGCAATATGGCATGCTATTGATGCAGTATAATATGGTATAAATTTTTCTGCCAACGCTATTCCAGATTCTTCAAATAGTTCTTTAACTGCCTCATAAAGCATTCTATCCTCCATTAAATAGTTCTTTTATCTTTTGTGCTCTACTATCTCCAATTCCTTTTACTTCCTTCAATTCTTCTTTATCCGCCATCGCGATATCTTTTATAGTACCAAATCTTTCAATTAATCTTTGGGCTGTTTCTAATCTAATACCCGGTACAATCATCAAAGTTGATTCAGGCTTTGCTTCAAATCCTTTCGCATTTGTACTCCTTATTTTACCATACTTACCCTGCATTACCTTTTTAAACATCCTACACAAACAATCAACTAAATAATCATCATGTTCGAACCACATAATATTACACCCGTTTCTTGTCATTGCGGATGCTAATGTACCCATAATTGTTTGCGTCCTTACTTTTCTTCTTCTTTTTAGCATCATATCTTCATATTCAGTCATTGTACCTGAAATCGCCAATACATTCACTTTATACATCTTATTCATTCTATCTAATTGACTGAACAATCTTTTATTTATTATCGAATTGACTAAATCAGATATGGTTTTTCTCTCAATACCAACAATAGGCTCATTACTATAATATAATGCAAAATCAGCACTTGTTAAGGTGTTTTGTTCAAAATCTAAATCATATAAATTTAACAATTCCATTATTGTGTCCGGTTCTCTTGTATCTACGTAACAATACCATGTCATTGTTTATCCCTCCAAACAGTAACTATACCAAATAGATATCCAAATCTATCGACATACTCGTAATCCTCATCTTGTAATGTTCTAAAATATTCACAATTAAACCAACCCACATCATCCTCATATAAATCTCTTTTGGGCCTAACATCATTTTTTCTTGGTAACAACAAATAAATTTCATCCGGTCTAGTTTCTAATGGTTTAAGTAACTCAGCCCATTTTCTTGTTCCATAATATTTACTATAGACTAACCCACAAATATAAGACCTATCCATAATTTGGTCTTTCCATGTAAACTTATCTTTCAACCGTAAGTAAGCACCCCTGACTATTCTTTCAACACTAATTAGAAGTTCACGAACAGGACCTGGTAATTTGTGTGTTTTAATCTTGTGAGAAATTGTAGACGCATGCATAGGTTTGTCACTCTTCTTACCCTCTATTTGCGCAATTAACGTCGTTTTTCCTGCACCGTCCACTCCAATATAACTTCTTACTGTCATTCAAACACTTCCATTCTTTTTATCCGTCCATACTATTTAAACGTTTTTGATTATTAGTCGTCTGCCTCTATATGTTCACCAATTCTTTTCTCAATTATAGTCTGGACTATCCTTCTGCCCTTATCAGTTCTTCTCCATACACCCTCTTTCTCTATGGTATATGAGTTATCACGATATGGATATTTGAGGATAGATTTCAATCCAGATTTCTGAACTTCACTACCATACTCACGAATAAAATCAATTCGTTCTTTTTCAGTTAATCTTTCCGCATACTTCTTAGGCTTCCTTATTGCATTCCACCTGGGCTTCTTGACCATGTTAATCCGCCTCGTCCATAAACTTATCAAACTTATCCTTCTTCCTATCTAAATACCTATTAGCACCTTCAGGCAATGAAATATTTTTATGACATTTATCAGACACAATACCTAAGCTTATTAAATCATCAACTACTTTCTTTCTGCTAATACCCAATTCATAACAACCATCGCTTCTTTTACTAATCTTATGCTCACTACCAATATCATCTTTAAAACTTTCCAAATGCTCTTTTTCGCTAATTCTTATCTTTAACTCATATTCACGTGTACCTCCATCACCTGTTATAAATCCTAACCAGTAAGCTTTATTCTGAACGTCACTTGCTTCTGGTTCTTCCCAATGTTTTTTGTAGACTTGTCTTGCGTACTTGTCGATTTCACAGCTCCACACACATTCTGCTTTGAGTTCTGATTGTTCAATACCATATCTAAAACCACCTATTCCTGCATATAAATCTATAAATCTCAACTTATTTACCATTGTTACCTCTCTTAGGGTTCCTCTTTCGTATACCAACACGGTCATAATTTCCTTTAACCATTTCTTTCTCTAATAAATATCTAATAAATTTACCCATTCTTA
>Ga0207421_10003706_pt1 | contig 18052 bp, 16 predicted proteins | sample SodLakKL_010_SED_4_FD_187542 | JGI IMG/M metagenome (GOLD analysis project Ga0207421, IMG submission 187542) | Alkaline sediment microbial communities from Lake Tanatar, Kulunda Steppe, Russia - 8KL_010_SED (SPAdes) (version 2) | ecosystem: Environmental > Aquatic > Non-marine Saline and... | reverse complement strand
GGCTGCGCTTCGCGATCCGCGAGGGTGGCCGCACCGTGGGTGCGGGTCGGGTGACCACCATCCACAAGTAGACCGCCACCGGGCCGAACCCCCGGCCCGGTAGGCGACCGTGACCCCAGAGAGGGCCGACGATGCCGAAGAGCGACACGCGCCCCCAGGTGACCCTGGCCTGCACCGAGTGCAGGGAGCGCAACTACATCACCCGCAAGAACCGCCACAACCAGCGCGAGCGCCTGGAGATGCGCAAGCACTGCCCGCGCTGCAACGCCCACGTGGTGCACCGAGAGACGAAGTGAGGCACTGCCTCACGGCGTCGTGATGCGACGCCGGACCCCGCCGTTTCGACCCGGCGGGGTCTTTCGTGTTCGGGGGATCCGCGTCATGCTGGTAGGGAACCCAGCGATCAGGGAGGACCATGGCAGACCGACCGCGCACGAACGCTGAGATCATGGCCAAGGAGGTCCGACTCGTCGGACCGGAGGGCAAGCAGGTCGGCGTCGTGCCGCTGAAGATCGCGATCGACGCCGCCAAGGAGCTCGGCATGGACCTCGTCGAGGTCGCGCCGAACGCCAACCCGCCGGTGGCCAAGGTCATGGACTACGGCAAGCACGTCTACGAGACCGAGCGCGCCGAGCGGGAGCAGCGCAAGCAGCAGCGCGGCGGCGGGCAGAAGGCCATCCGGCTGCGGCCCAAGATCGACGACCACGACTTCGACACGAAGGTGCGCCACGCGCGGGACTTCCTCAGCGACGGGCACTCGGTGCGCCTGCAGATCATGTTCCGGCGCCGCGAGCTGCGCCGCCCGGAGATGGGCGCCAAGCTCCTCGACCGCTTCGCCGAGGAGGTCGGCGACCTCGCGAACGTCGAGTCCCGCGGTGGGATCGAGGGGCGCTTCATCACCATGGTTCTCGCGCCGAAGGCGAAGAGCGCGAAGGGCAGCGGGGACAGCGGGGACGAGGACTAGCCCGCCGGGGGCTCGCCTGCCGGCGCGCGACCCGCGGGCACGGCCGTCGCACCGGGCGGCGGTGCCGGCCTCGACATGCGCCCAGGCGCTCAGGACAGGAGGGGTCGGATGAGCCTCAACCCCGCGCGCGTCGGACACCGCTACGCGCCGTTCACCTACGAGGTCTCCCGCGAGAAGGTGCGCGAGTACGCCGAGGTCACCGGGGCGGCGACCGCGGCCCACGGCGCCGACCCCCGCGTCGTGCCCGACGCCGACGTCCCCGTCCCGCCGACCTTCGCCGCGGTGTTCACCCTCGCCCTCGAGCGCACCCTGCACGCCGACCCCGAGCTCGGCGCGCACTGGAACCTCGTCCACGGCGGGCAGTCCTTCGCCTTCGCGCGCCCGCTGCGCGTCGGCGACGTCCTGGTCTGCACCCCCCACATCGTCGACATCACCTCGCGCAGCCGCATGGACATCCTCACCTTCGCCGTCGACGTCACCGACGCCGCCGACGACGCCGAGGTCGTGCGCGCGGAGTCCACGGTCATCTTCTTCGACGACGAGGCCGCGTGATGCGCCGCCTCGAGGACGTCGCCATCGGCGAGGAGCTGCCCGAGCACTTCTCCCACCTCGACCAGGAGCGCGTCCTGCGCTACGCCGGCGCGAGCGGGGACTACAACCGCCTGCACTGGGATCCCGCCTTCGCCGCGCGGGTGAGCCCCACCGGGGGGGTCATCGCCCACGGCATGCTGTCGCTGGGGCTGCTGTCGGCGGCGGTGACCGAATGGGCCGGCGGGCCCGAGCACGTGCGCTCGCTGTCGGCCTCGTTCCGCGCGCCCTGCCCGGTCGAGGCCACGCTGCGCCTCGGCGGGCGGGTCCTCGAGGTCGACGCCGAGGCGGCGACCGCGACCCTCGCGATCTGGGCGGTGCTCGCCGACGGCTCGGCGGTCATCGACCGCAAGCGCTCCCGGGCCGTCGTCGCCCTCGATGCCGGCGGGCGCGGCTGAGCCGGCCCGCCTGGGCGCGCCGTCTCCCGATCGACGGTTGTCGCCAGGTGGGCGAGGGGCCTATACTGAGCGGCGCGCTGCCTCCGGGCAGTCTTTTCTATGCCCGGTGCACGCGTGGAGGGGCGTAGCTCAATTGGCAGAGCGTCGGTCTCCAAAACCGAAGGCTGGGGGTTCGATTCCTCCCGCCCCTGCTGACGGCACGATCGCGTGGTGAGTCCGCTCGAGCGTCGCCGCACCGCCGCAACGCCCGGCTCCCGCCGGCGCAGAGGAGGAACGCGGAAGTGAGCCGCGAGTCGAAACGCGACAAGGAGCGCCTCGAGCGCCAGCACGAGCGCGCCGGCGAGTCCGGTAGCTCGGCCGACGCCGCAGCCGCCGCCGGCTCGGCGCCCGGCAAGACGAAGGACCGCACGAGCCCTGGCCAGTTCGTCCGGGAGGTGCGCTCGGAGCTGTCGAGGGTCCACTGGCCCGACCGCAAGCAGCTCACGCAGTACTCGATCGCGGTGCTCATCTTCGTGATCCTCATCACGACGTACATCTTCTTCATCGACCAGATCTTCGGGCAGCTCGTCCTCTGGGTGTTCGGATGAGCGACGAGCGCGATCCCGCCTCCCCCGAGGAGGAGCTCGCCGAGGACGCCGCCGCCGACGACGAGGCGCTCGAGAGCGAGGTCCCCGGGGACGAGACCCCCGAGGACGAGGGTCCCGAGGAGGAGACTGCCGGCGACGAGGCCGCCGAGGACGATGGCGGCAGCCCCGACCTCGACGCGCTCGTCGCCGCTGCGGTCGCCGAGGTCACCGAGACCCCGGCCGGTGAGGACGAGGACGACGGCGACGACCTCGAGGACCTGCTCGCCGCCGCCGGCGCCACCGACGAGCCCGCCCCGAGCGTCGAGGACGTCTCGCGCGCTCTCGGTCTCGACGAGCAGGAGCAGGCCGAGGAGGCCGCCGAGGCTCCCGCCGAGCCGGCCGTCGAGGAGGCCGAGGTCGCCACGGCCCCGACGCGCATCGACTTCGCGCGCCAGCCCGGCGACTACTACGTCGTCCACACGTACTCGGGCTACGAGGCCAAGGTCAAGGCCAACCTCGAGAACCGCATCCAGTCCATGAACATGGAGAACCGGATCCACGAGGTCATCATCCCGACCGAGGACGCCACCGAGATCAAGGGCGGCAAGAAGCAGACGGTCAAGCGCAAGGTGTTCCCCGGCTACGTCCTCGTGCGCATGGAGCTCGACGACGACTCGTGGTACGTCGTGCGCAACACCCCCGCGGTCACCGGCTTCGTCGGCCCTCCCGGCACGAAGCCCGTCCCGCTGTCCTACCGGGAGGTCGAGGGCATCCTCGCCGAGCCCGACGAGGAGGAGCGCGCCGCGCCGTCGGTGGAGTTCGAGGAGGGCGAGAACATCCGCGTGACCTCCGGGCCGTTCGCGGACTTCACCGGGACGATCGACGAGATCAACGCCGACGCCACGAAGCTCAAGGTGCTCGTCTCGATCTTCGGGCGCGAGACGCCCGTCGAGCTCACCTTCGAGCAGGTCGCGAAGCTGTAGCCACGCAAGCGTGGGAGGGCGCCCGCGCGCCCGCCAGGACCACACGACAGGAGCGAGGATGGCCAAGAAGGTCGCAGGACAGATCAAGCTGCAGATCCCCGCAGGGCAGGCCACGCCGGCCCCGCCGGTGGGCCCGGCGCTCGGGCAGCACGGCGTGAACATCATGGAGTTCTGCAAGGCCTACAACGAGCGCACGCAGGCCGACATGGGCGACGTCATCCCCGTGGAGATCACCGTCTACGAGGACCGCTCGTTCACCTTCGTGACGAAGACGCCGCCGGCGGCCAAGCTCCTGCTCAAGGCCGCGAGCGTCGAGAAGGGCTCGGGCGAGCCCAACCGCGCGAAGGTCGGCACCGTCAGCGCCGCCGACGTCGAGGCGATCGCGCAGCGCAAGATGACCGACCTCAACGCCATCGACCTCGCTGGCGCGGTCAAGATCATCGAAGGCACCGCCCGCTCGATGGGGCTCACCGTCGAGCGCTAGCCACCGCATGAGGCGTGGGAGGGCGCAACGCGCCCGCGAGCACCACGCAGGAGGGAACGACCATGGGCAAGCGCAGCAAGCGCTACGAGGCCGCCGCCGCGAAGATCGACCGCTCGCAGCTGTACGGGCCTCCTGAGGCGATGCGCCTCATCAAGGACACCATCACCGTCTCCTACGACCCCACCGTCGACCTCGCGGTGCGCCTCGGCATCGACCCGCGCAAGGCCGACCAGATGGTCCGCGGCTCGGTGTCGCTGCCGCACGGCATCGGCAAGGAGACCCGTGTCGCCGTCGTCGCCGAGGGTCCCAAGGCCACCGAGGCCGAGGAGGCCGGCGCCGACGTCGTCGGCACCGAGGAGGTCACCGCGCTCATCGAGGCGGGCAACCTCGACTTCGACGCCGTCATCGCCACGCCCGACCAGATGGGCAAGATCGGCCGCTACGGCAAGGTCCTCGGACCGCGCGGGCTCATGCCGAACCCCAAGTCCGGCACGGTGACGATGGACGTCGCCAAGGCCGTGGCCGAGGTCAAGGCCGGCAAGGTCGAGTACCGCACCGACCGACAGGCCAACACCCACCTCGTCATCGGCAAGGCGTCCTTCGAGGTCCGCCAGCTCGTCGAGAACTACCAGGCGGTCATCGACGAGCTCCTGCGCCAGCGGCCCGCCGCGGCGAAGGGCCGCTACCTGCGCTCCATCCACGTCTCGACCTCGCAGGGCCCGAGCATCCCGCTGGACCCGACGCGCACCCGCGAGATCGCGACCGACGCCGCCTAGGACCCACGAGCCGGGCCTGGCCACCGGCGGCGTTGCAGCCGGCCCGGCCAGGCCGTAGGCTCCCTGCCGTACCGAAGACCGCTCGGCTCCGCAAGCATGCGGCGAAGGCGCCGGACCCCGGCCAGCCAGCGCAGGTGATGGGTGCGAGCCACCCGCCATCGCGCGCCTCCCGGTCTTCGGGGGGCGTTTCTCGTGCGCCCCTCACCGCCGAGACCCACGAGAGCACGGAGGAGGAGCGCCGATGGCCCGCCCGGAGAAGGTCGCTCAGGTCACCGATGTGAGCCAGCGCCTCTCGACGTCGACCGCGGCGGTGCTCACCGAGTACCGCGGCCTGTCGGTCAGCGACCTCGCCGAGCTGCGGCGTCGCCTCCGCGAGGAGGACGCCGAGTACAAGATCGTGAAGAACACCCTCGCCCGCCGCGCCGTGCGCGACGCCGGGGTCGACCTGCCCGCCGACCTCTTCACCGGTCCGACGGCGATCACGTTCTGCGCCGGCGACCCGGTGGCCGCGGCGAAGGTCCTCAAGACCTTCGCCAAGGACCACCCAGGGCTCACGATCAAGGCCAGCTACGTCGACGGCGGGCTGCTCGACGCCGCCGAGACCGCCAAGCTCGCCGATCTCGCCTCGCGTGAGGAGCTGCTCAGCCAGCTCGCTGGCATGTTCGACAGCGTCCTCGCGCAGCCCGCCCGCCTCGCCAAGGCCAACCTCGACAAGGTCGCCCGCCTGCTCGGCGCCTACCAGGACACCTACGACGGTGACCCGGCCGCTGCCGAGGGCGGGCCCACCGGCGACGAGGCGAGCCCCGAGGCCGCCGCGGCCGCCGACGGCGAGGCCGCCGACGGGGCCGCGAGCGCCGACGACGCCGACAGCGCGTCGGCCGGCGCCGAGCCTGGCACCGACGAGGCGTAGCGCGACCGCGCCGACGCCCGCCCGAACCGACCGTCCGCACCCAGCCCCAGCAAGGAGCGCAGCACCATGGCCAAGCTCTCGACCGACGAGCTCCTCGACGCCTTCAAGGAGATGACCCTCCTCGAGCTGAGCGAGTTCGTGAAGAAGTTCGAAGAGGAGTTCGACGTCAGCGCCGCGGCCCCCGTCGCGGTCGCCGCCCCCGGCGCCGCCGGTGCGGGTGCGGGCGAGGCTGCCGAGGAGGAGAAGGACGAGTTCGACGTCGTCCTCGCCTCCGCCGGCGAGAAGAAGATCCAGGTCATCAAGGAGGTGCGCGGGCTCACGAACCTCGGCCTCAAGGAGGCCAAGGAGCTCGTCGACGGCGCCCCCAAGCCGCTCCTCGAGGGCGTGACCAAGGAGCAGGCCGAGCAGGCCAAGGAGGCCCTCGAGGCCTCCGGGGCCACGATCGAGCTCAAGTAGGCCATCGCGGCTCTGGGCGCGCGCCGGCTGCCATCGCCGCAGCCGGCGCCGCTGAGGATGGCCCTTGACGGATCGGGAGGCGCCTGGCACGCTCGACGGCAACGTTGAGCGGCCACCTCCACCGAGGAGCTGCGTGCCAGATCTGGTCCCGCAACCTCTACGGCCAGCAGAGAGCGGTGTAGCCTCGCGCTACACTGCTCTTTCGCGCGCTGTCACGCTGGCGGCCCCAACGCCAGCGCACCGTCACCCGTCCGGCCCACGGCGACGGCACCCATGACGCGCTGAGCGCGTCGTCTCGCGTCCACTGCGCAGTGTGAGGAGCAAGCCTTGTCGACCTCTCTCGTCCACGACGGCACGAACGCGCGCTCGGCGGAAGCCCGCATGACCGATCCGCTGCGCCACTCGTTCCACAAGATCGACGAGCCCATGCCCGTCGAGGAGCTCGACCTCGTCGCCATCCAGCGCTCGTCGTTCCAGTGGCTCAAGGACGAGGGGCTCGGCGAGGTCTTCGAGGAGATCTCGCCGATCGAGGACTTCACCGGCCAGATGGCCCTGTCGTTCTCCGAGCACCGCTTCGACGACCCCAAGCACACCGCCGACGAGTGCAAGACCAAGGACCTCACCTACGCGGCGCCGCTGTTCGTCACCGCGGAGTTCGTCAACCGCTCGACCGGCGAGATCAAGTCCCAGACGGTCTTCATGGGCGACTTCCCGATGATGACCGACGACGGGACGTTCATCATCAACGGCACCGAGCGCATCGTCGTGAGCCAGCTCGTGCGCTCGCCCGGGGTCTACTTCGAGCACACCTACGACAAGGGCAGCGGCCAGGACATCTACGCCTGCAAGGTCATCCCCTCGCGTGGGGCCTGGCTCGAGTTCGAGACCGACAAGCGCGGCTTCGTCGGCGTGCGCGTCGACCGCAAGCGCAAGCAGCACATCACCGTCCTCTACCGCGCGCTCAAGGGCATCGTCTACAACCCCGAGTCGGGGGAGTACGAGCTCGCCGACCGTGAGACCCTCGACTCCCCGGTCAGCGACGAGGAGATCCTCGCCTTCTTCGAGGAGGACGAGGGCATCCGCGCGACCCTCGAGAAGGACCTCATCGACACGCCCGCCGAGGCCCTGCAGGACATCTACCGCAAGCTGCGCCCCGGTGAGCCGCCGACCACCGAGTCCGCCGGTGGGCTGCTCATCAACCTCTTCTTCAACCCCAAGCGCTACGACCTCGCGAAGGTCGGCCGCTACAAGGTCAACAAGAAGATGGGCGAGGAGCTCGTGCGCACCGGGCTCGCCGAGCCCGACGTCGCCAAGCCGCTCGCCACCGAGCCGGCGCCCGAGCACCTCCTCGCCGCCGCCGACGGCGTGATCGGCAACGGCGCGGCGGCCCTCGACGGCGAGCTCGCGCCGGCGCCGTTCCGTCCGACGCTGACCAAGCACGACGTCCTCGCGACGATGTCCTACCTCGTGCGCCTCGCCGGCGGCGAGGCGGGCTACGACGTCGACGACATCGACCACTTCGGCAACCGCCGCCTGCGCAGCGTCGGCGAGCTCATCCAGAACCAGATCCGCATCGGGCTCTCGCGCATGGAGCGCGTCGTGCGCGAGCGCATGACGACCCAGGACGTCGAGGCGATCACCCCGCAGACGCTCATCAACATCCGCCCGGTCGTGGCCTCCATCAAGGAGTTCTTCGGCGCGAGCCAGCTCAGCCAGTTCATGGACCAGACCAACCCGCTGTCGGGGCTCACCCACAAGCGGCGGCTGTCGGCGCTCGGGCCCGGCGGGCTCAGCCGCGAGCGCGCGGGCATGGAGGTCCGCGACGTCCACCCGTCGCACTACGGGCGCATGTGCCCCATCGAGACGCCGGAGGGCCCGAACATCGGGCTCATCGGCTCGCTCGCGACCTACGCGCGCATCAACCCCTTCGGCTTCGTCGAGACGCCCTACCGCAAGGTCGAGGCCGGTACGGTCACCGAGCGCATCGACTTCCTCACCGCTGATGAGGAGGACCGCAACGTCATCGCGCAGGCCAACGCGCCGCTCGACGACGCCGGGCACTTCACCAACCCGCTCGTGCTCTGCCGCGCGCGCGACGGCGAGGTCCGTGAGGTCCTGCCCGAGGAGGTCGACTACATGGACGTCAGCCCGCGGCAGACCGTCTCGGTCGCCGCGGCGATGATCCCGTTCCTCGAGCACGACGACGCCAACCGCGCCCTCATGGGCACGAACATGCAGCGTCAGAGCGTCCCGCTCATGCGCTCGCAGTCGCCGTTCGTCGGCACCGGTCTCGAGGGCAAGGCCGCCCGCGACACCGGCGACGTCATCACCGCCGACGCCGACGGCACCGTCGTCGAGGTCGCCGCCGACCGGATCATCTCCAAGACCGACGACGGGCGCCTCGAGAAGCACTTCCTCCGCAAGTTCGAGCGCACCAACCAGGGCACCTGCTACAACCAGCGCCCCCTCGTCGAGGAGGGCGACCCCCTCGTCGCCGGGCAGGTCATCGCCGATGGTCCCTGCACCGAGCGCGGTGAGATGGCCCTCGGCGCGAACCTCCTCGTCGCCTTCATGTCCTGGGAGGGCTACAACTTCGAGGACGCGATCATCATCTCCGAGCGCCTCGTCAAGGAAGACGTGATGACCTCGATCCACATCGAGGAGCACGAGGTCGACGCCCGCGACACCAAGCTCGGCGCCGAGGAGATCACCCGCGACATCCCCAACGTCGGCGAGGAGATGCTCTCCGACCTCGACGAGCGCGGCATCGTCCGCATCGGCGCGGAGGTCGCCCCCGGCGACATCCTCGTCGGCAAGGTCACGCCCAAGGGCGAGACCGAGCTCACGCCCGAGGAGCGGCTCCTGCGCGCGATCTTCGGCGAGAAGGCCCGCGAGGTGCGCGACACGAGCCTCAAGGTGCCCCACGGTGAGTCCGGTCGCGTCATCGGCGTGCGGACCTTCGACCGCGAGGCGGGCGACGAGATGCCCCCCGGCGTCAACGAGCTCGTCCGCGTCTACGTCGCGCAGAAGCGCAAGATCTCCGACGGCGACAAGCTCGCGGGGCGCCACGGCAACAAGGGCGTCATCGCGAAGATCCTGCCCGAGGAGGACATGCCGTTCCTCGCCGACGGCACCCCCGTCGACATCATCCTCAACCCCCTCGGCGTGCCGAGCCGGATGAACGTCGGCCAGGTGCTCGAGACCCACCTCGGCTGGGTGGCCTCGCGTGGCTGGCAGTTCGACGAGACCCCGGAGTGGTTCGACGCGGTGGGCTGGCCCGAGGACCGCGTCGACGTCGAGGGCGGCCAGCGCATGGCCACCCCGGTCTTCGACGGCTGCAAGGAGACCGAGCTCACCGATCTGCTCGCCCACAGTCGGCCCAACCGCGACGGGGACCGCCTCATCGACGCCACCGGCAAGGCCGAGCTCATCGACGGGCGCACCGGCGAGCCGATCGACGAGCCGATCACCGTCGGCTACATGTACATCCTCAAGCTGCTCCACCTCGTCGACGACAAGATCCACGCGCGCTCGACGGGCCCGTACTCGATGATCACCCAGCAGCCGCTGGGCGGGAAGGCGCAGTTCGGCGGGCAGCGCTTCGGGGAGATGGAGGTGTGGGCCCTCGAGGCCTATGGCGCCTCCTACGCCCTGCAGGAGCTGCTCACCGTGAAGTCCGACGACGTCCTCGGCCGCGTCAAGGTCTACGAGGCCATCGTCAAGGGCGAGAACATCCCCGAGCCGGGCATCCCCGAGAGCTTCAAGGTGCTCGTCAAGGAGATGCAGTCGCTGTGCCTCAACGTCGAGGTGCTCTCCGCCGAGGGCCAGCAGGTCGAGTTCCGCGAGTCCGACGACGACGCCTTCCGCGCCGCCGAGGAGCTCGGCATCGACCTCTCCCGGCCGGAGCGCTACGGCGACGAGTTCTCCATCGGCGGCGGGCAGTCCTAGGCAGCGAGACCACGAGCACAGGAGCGCCACAGCATGCTCGACGTGAACACGTTCGACGAGCTACGAATCGGTCTCGCCACCGAGGACCAGGTCCGCATGTGGTCCAACGGCGAGGTCAAGAAGCCGGAGACCATCAACTACCGCACGCTCAAGCCTGAGAAGGACGGGCTCTTCTGCGAGAAGATCTTCGGTCCCACCCGGGACTGGGAGTGCTACTGCGGCAAGTACAAGCGCGTGCGCTTCAAGGGCATCATCTGCGAGCGCTGCGGCGTCGAGGTGACGCGCTCGAAGGTGCGCCGTGACCGCATGGGCCACATCGAGCTCGCCGCGCCGGTCACCCACATCTGGTACTTCAAGGGCGTGCCGAGCCGGCTCGGCTACCTCCTCGACCTCGCGCCGAAGGACCTCGAGAAGGTCATCTACTTCGCGAGCAACATCATCACCTCGGTCGACGAGGAGCAGCGCCACGAGGACCTGCCCACCCTCGAGGCCGAGATCGCCAACGAGCGCAAGCAGCTCGAGCAGCAGCTCGAGGTCGACCGCGAGCAGCTGCTCAAGGACCTCGAGGGCGAGCTCGCAGAGCTCGAGGCCGCCGGCGCGAAGGCCGACGCGGTGCGCAAGAAGCGCCGCGAGTACGAGAAGACCATCGGCTCGCTGACCGAGTCCGCCCAGGAGGACCTCGCGCGCCTCGACGAGGTCATGGACGTCTTCAAGTCCCTCGAGCCCAAGCAGCTCATCGCCGACGAGCTGCTCTACCGCGAGCTGCGCGACCGCTTCGGCGAGTACTTCACCGGCGGCATGGGCGCCGAGGCCATCCGCGAGCTCCTGTCCTTCATCGACTTCGAGGCCGAGGCCGCCGAGCTGCGCGAGGTGCTCGGTGCCGAGGCCGAGAAGCTGCGCTCGGGCGCGCGCAAGGCCCGCAGCCAGAAGGCCACCCGCGCGGTCAAGCGCCTCAAGGTCGTCGAGGCCTTCCGCACGACCGGCAACGACCCCACCGCGATGGTCCTCAAGGCCGTGCCGGTCATCCCGCCGGACCTGCGTCCGATGGTCCAGCTCGACGGTGGGCGCTTCGCCACCAGCGACCTCAACGACCTCTACCGCCGCGTCATCAACCGCAACAACCGCCTCAAGCGCCTCCTCGACCTCGGGGCCCCCGAGATCATCGTCAACAACGAGAAGCGCATGCTGCAGGAGGCCGTCGACGCGCTCTTCGACAACGGCCGCCGCGGGCGTCCGGTCACCGGACCCGGCAACCGCGCGCTGAAGTCGCTGTCGGACATGCTCAAGGGCAAGCAGGGGCGCTTCCGTCAGAACCTCCTCGGCAAGCGCGTCGACTACTCCGGGCGCTCGGTCATCGTCATCGGCCCCGAGCTCAAGCTGCACCAGTGCGGGCTGCCCAAGCAGATGGCCCTCGAGCTCTTCAAGCCCTTCGTGATGAAGCGGCTCGTCGACCTCAACTACGCGCAGAACATCAAGAGCGCCAAGCGCATGGTCGAGCGCGCCCGGCCGCAGGTCTGGGACGTCCTCGAGGAGGTCATCCGCGACCACCCCGTGCTGCTCAACCGCGCGCCGACGCTGCACCGCCTCGGCATCCAGGCCTTCGAGCCCACGCTCGTCGAGGGCAAGGCCATCCAGGTCCACCCGCTCGTCTGCGCGGCGTTCAACGCCGACTTCGACGGCGACCAGATGGCCGTGCACCTGCCGCTGTCCAGTGAGGCGCAGGCCGAGTCGCGCATCCTCATGCTCTCCTCGAACAACATCCTGTCCCCGGCGCACGGCCGCCCGCTCGCGACGCCGTCGCAGGACATGGTGCTCGGCACCTACTACCTCACCTACGCCGAGAGCGCCTCCGAGGACGGCAGCACGCCCCCGGAGGGCCTCGCCGAGGCGATCCTGGCCGGGGAGCACGCGGTGCAGCGCTTCGGCTCCGCCGGCGAGCTCATCATGTCGCTCGACCTCGACGAGGTCGGCCTGCAGGAGTGGTGCGCCGTCCGCCTGAAGGACCGCGCGGTGCGCGTCGAGGACGTCCTCGGCGAGGTGGACCCCGCCGACGTCGTCGAGGACGGCATCGTGCGCTCGAGCAAGGGCGTGCGCGTGCTCACCACCCCCGGCCGCGTCCTCTTCAACGAGGTCCTGCCGCCGGAGATGCCGTTCGAGAACCTCCTCGTCGGCAAGAGCAAGCTCTCCGACCTCGTCAACCGCTGCGCGGACAACACGAGCCGGGCCGTGACCGCCAACGTCCTCGACGGCATGAAGGACATCGGCTTCCGCTACGCCACGAAGGCCGGCGTGACGGTCTCGATCGCCGACCTCGAGACGCCGGAGGCCAAGGCCGGCATCCTCGCCGAGCACGACGAGATGGCGCTGAAGGTCGAGAAGCAGTTCCGCAAGGGCGTCATCACCGACGACGAGCGCAAGCAGGAGCTGCGCGAGATCTGGACCGACGCGACGAACCTCGTCGCCGAGCGGATGGAGGAGAACTTCAGCCGCCTCAACCCGGTCTACATGATGGCGAACTCCGGAGCGCGCGGGTCGATGACGCAGATCCGCCAGCTCGCCGGCATGCGCGGGCTCGTCGCCAACCCGCGCGGTGAGATCATCGAGCGGCCGATCAAGGCGAACTTCCGCGAGGGCCTGACCGTGCTCGAGTACTTCATCTCGACGCACGGTGCCCGCAAGGGCCTCGCCGACACCGCGCTGCGCACCGCCGACTCGGGCTACCTCACCCGGCGGCTCGTCGACATCGCCCAGGACCTCATCGTCCGCGAGGAGGACTGCGGCACGCGCCGTGGCCTGCCCGTCGAGGTCGGGGTGCACGACGGACAGGCGATCTTCGGGCGCGTGCTCGCGCGCGACGTCGCCGTGCCCGGCACCGACCGGGTGCTGCTGCCCGCCGGCACCGAGGTCGCCGATGCGGAGATCCGCCTCATGCGCAGCGTGCTGCTGCGTGGCGAGGACCCCGAGACCGGCGAGCCGCTCGACCCCGGACCCACGTCGGTGCGCGACCGCACCGTCAACGTCCGCACCGTGCTCAACTGCGAGAGCACCGAGGGCGTCTGCGCCTCCTGCTACGGCCGTGCGCTCGCCGAGGGCGCGATGGTCCAGATCGGCGAGGCCGTCGGCATCGTCGCGGCGCAGTCGATCGGTGAGCCGGGCACCCAGCTCACGATGCGGACGTTCCACACCGGCGGGGTCGCCGGTGACGACATCACCCAGGGCCTGCCCCGTGTCGTCGAGCTCTTCGAGGCGCGCACCCCGAAGGGCAAGGCCGAGATCGCCGCGCACTCCGGGGTGGTCTCGCTCGAGGAGTCCGACAAGGGTCTGCGCATCACCATCGAGGGTGACGACGAGTCGACGACGGTCGTCGTGCCGCGGCGCGCGCGGTTGCGCGTCGAGGACGGCGACGCGGTCAAGGTCGGGCAGATGCTCACCGAGGGCTCGGTCGACCCGCACGAGACGCTCGACATCCTCGGGGCCCGTGAGACCCAGCGCCTGCTCGTCAACGAGGTGCAGGAGGTCTACCGCTCCCAGGGCGTGTCGATCCACGACAAGCACATCGAGCTCATCGTCCGGCAGATGCTGCGTCGGGTGAGCATCGTCGAGCCGGGCGCGACGGACTTCCTGCCCGGCGAGCTCGTCGAGCGGCAGCGCTTCGCCGAGGAGAACCGCAAGGCGCTCGACGAGGGTGGGCAGCCCGCCAACGGTCGCCAGGTGCTCATGGGCATCACGAAGGCCTCACTGGCCACCGACTCGTGGCTGTCGGCAGCGTCGTTCCAGGAGACGACCCGGGTGCTCACCGAGGCCGCCATCGAGGGCAAGTCCGACGCGCTCATGGGCCTCAAGGAGAACGTCATCATCGGCAAGCTCATCCCGGCGGGCACGGGGCTGCGCCAGTACCGCAGCATCCGCCCTCTGCCCACGGAGATGCCCGAGCAGCTCGTCTCCGCCGATCTCCTCGAGGGCTTCGGCGACGGCAGCTACGACGACTACTACGAGGCCGACGAGGGCTGGACGATGGGCGAGGGCGGCTACTAGCCCTCCCGGACCAGCCCCTGATGGCAAGGCTCCCGACGCGGGGGTGCGGACCTGCTCCGCGCCCCCGCGTCATCGTGTGCGCACCGCGAAGGGTCGCGGTCCTCGGCGGCGCGCCTTCGCCACGGGGTGACCGGGCGGCGCCCCGAGCCGGGACGACGAGCCCCCGGGCAGGACCGTCCAGCCCTCGGCGTGGACGCGGTGGTGACAGGCGCCGCAGACGAGGGTGAGGCTCCCGAGGTCGGTGCCACCGCCGTCGCGCCAGCGCAGCATGGTCACGTCGGCGTCGCAGGGCTGCGCGCCGGTGAGCCGGTCCACGGCCGCGGCGAGGTCGCCGAAGGCAGGGCTCGGCGTCGGCGCGGCAGCGTCGGCCGGTGCGGTGGTCGCGGACATGGGGGCACCGTGCCACGGCCCCGCTCCCGTCGTGCGAGGCTGTCCACAGCCACAGCGGCGCCGCGAGGCGGATGCGCCGTCTGGTTGACACCGTGCGGCGCCGCGCGTAGTCTCTTCCGGGTGAGCGCCCGGGCGTGCCCGGGCGCGCTGCGTGTACGCCACCACCCGCTCGGGGGCGAAACCGGCAGCAGCGAGCCGCCGGTGCAGCGCGCTGGCGGAGTCCGCCGCCGCTGTCAGGCCAACGGGCGACGCGACAACAACGATGCCGGCGCCGTCATGCGCCGGGCCAAAGCGAAACGCCCGGGTCCGTGGATCGGCCGAAGGGGCCGCCAGCCCGAGCACGGTGCAGGACAGGGAGCCATGCCGACTATCCAGCAGCTCGTCCGCAAGGGGCGCAAGGCCCGGACGGAGAAGGCGACGACGCCGGCGCTGAAGGGTTCGCCCCAGCGCCGCGGCGTCTGCACGCGCGTCTACACGACGACGCCGAAGAAGCCGAACTCCGCGCTTCGCAAGGTCGCCCGTGTGCGCCTGACCTCCGGCATCGAGGTCACCGCCTACATCCCAGGCGAGGGCCACAACCTCCAGGAGCACTCGATCGTGCTCGTGCGTGGTGGCCGGGTGAAGGACCTGCCGGGTGTCCGCTACAAGGTCGTCCGCGCGGCGCTCGACGCCGCCGCGGTGCGCGACCGCAAGCAGGCGCGGTCGAAGTACGGCGCGAAGAAGGAGGGCTAGCAGATGCCGCGCAAGGGCCCCGCTCCGTCACGACCGACGCCGCCGGACTCGAAGTACGAGTCGGTGCTCGTCACCCAGCTCATCAACAAGATCATGCTCGACGGCAAGCGCTCGGTCGCCGAGGGCATCGTCTACGACGCCTTCGACCTCATCGCCGAGCGCACCGGCGGCGACCCGCTGACGACGTTCAAGAAGGGCATCGACAACATCCGCCCCGTCCTCGAGGTGAAGTCGCGCCGGGTCGGTGGCGCGACCTACCAGGTGCCGATCGAGGTGCGCCAGGGCCGGGGGACGACCCTCGCGCTGCGCTGGCTCACGGCGTTCTCGCGCGGACGGCGCGAGCACGCGATGGCCGAGCGCCTCGCCGGCGAGATCATGGACGCCGCGAACAACGCCGGCGCCTCGGTGAAGCGGCGCGACGACACCCACAAGATGGCCGAGGCCAACAAGGCCTTCGCCCACTACCGCTGGTAGGCCGCCCGCTACCCGGGCGCTGAGCTTCGGAAGGATCAGACCGTCATGCCGACGCGTGACCACCCACTGGCGATGACCCGCAACATCGGGATCATGGCGCACATCGACGCGGGCAAGACCACGACGACCGAGCGGATCCTCTACTACACCGGCCGGAGCTACAAGGTCGGGGAGGTCCACGAGGGCGCTGCGGTCATGGACTGGATGCCCCAGGAGCAGGAGCGGGGCATCACCATCACGTCCGCAGCGACGACGTGCCACTGGGACGAGCACCAGATCAACATCATCGACACGCCGGGCCACGTCGACTTCACCGTCGAGGTCGAGCGCAGCCTGCGGATCCTCGATGGTGCCGTCGCGGTCTTCGACGCCGTCTCCGGCGTCGAGCCGCAGTCGGAGACGGTGTGGCGTCAGGCCGACCGCTACGGCGTGCCGCGCGTGAGCTTCATCAACAAGATGGACCGCATCGGGGCGGACTTCTACGCCTCCTTCGAGTCGATCCGCGAGCGCCTCGGCGCCAACCCCGTCGCCCTGCAGCTGCCGGTCGGCTCGGAGTCGGACTTCGTCGGCGTCGTGGACCTCATCGACATGAGCGCCCGCATCTGGGAGGGCTCCGGCGACGACTACGGCAAGACCTTCAACGACGTCGAGATCCCCGAGGACCTCGCCGACCTCGCGACGGGCTACCGCAACGCCCTCATCGAGGCCATCAGCGAGACCGACGAGGAGCTCCTCGAGAAGTACATCGCCGAGGAGGAGCTCACCCGCGAGGAGATCATCACCGGCGTCCGCAAGGCGACGATCGACGGCCAGATCACCCCGGTCTTCTGCGGCTCGGCGTTCAAGAACAAGGGCGTCCAGCTCCTCCTCGACGGGGTCGTGCGCTACCTGCCGAGCCCCGAGGAGGTCCCGCCGGTGCGCGGCGTCGACGCCAAGAGCGGCGACCCCATCGAGCGCAAGGCCAGCGAGGACGAGCCCTTCAGCGCGCTCGCCTTCAAGATCATGAGCGACCCCTACGTGGGCAAGCTCACGTACTTCCGGGTCTACTCCGGCATCGTCGAGCAGGGCCAGGCGATCCAGAACACGACCAAGGACAAGAAGGAGCGCGTGGGGCGCATCCTCCAGATGCACGCCAACCACCGCGAGGACCGCGACGCCGCCTTCTGCGGCGACATCGTCGCCGCGGTCGGGCTCAAGCACACCGGCACGGGCGACACGCTGTCGACCAACGAGAGCCCGGTCATCCTCGAGTCGATGGAGTTCGAGAAGCCGGTCATCCACATCGCCATCGAGCCCAAGACGAAGGCCGATCAGCAGAAGCTCGGCAGCGCCCTGCAGAAGCTCACCGAGGAGGACCCCACCTTCACGGTGCGCACCGACGAGGACACCGGTCAGACGATCATCGGCGGCATGGGCGAGCTCCACCTCGAGGTGATCGTCGATCGCCTCCTGCGCGAGTTCAAGGTCGACGCCAACGTCGGCCGCCCGCAGGTCGCCTACCGCGAGACGATCAAGAAGCCGGTCACCGACCATGAGCTGCGCTTCAAGCGCCAGACCGGTGGCTCGGGGCAGTTCGCCGAGGTCGTCGTCTCCCTCGAGCCGACCGGCGGGCTCGCCGACGAGCCGCGTCAGATCCTCGACGAGCGCGACGAGCCGACCGGCGAGGTCGGCGGCTACGAGTTCCTCGACGAGGTCCGGGGCGGGGCGATCCCGCGGGAGTACATCCCCTCGGTCGACGAGGGCATCCGCGAGGCGATGGAGGGCGGCATCCTCGCCGGCTACCCCGTCGTCGACGTGCGCGCCCGCCTCTCCGACGGCAGCTACCACGACGTCGACTCGAGCGAGATGGCCTTCAAGATCGCCGGCTCGATGGCCTTCAAGGAGGCCGCCACGCGCGCCGGCATCGCGCTGCTCGAGCCGGTCATGGAGGTCGAGGTCGTCACCCCCGAGGAGTACATGGGCGACGTCATCGGCGACCTCACCTCGCGACGCGGCCGTGTCGGCGAGATGTCCGAGCGCGGCAACTCCAAGGTCATCACCGCGACGGTCCCACTGGCCGAGATGTTCGGCTACGCCACCGACCTGCGGTCGAAGACCCAGGGTCGCGCCACGTACACGATGCAGTTCAGCGCCTACGAGCAGGTCCCCGGTTCGCTGGCGCAGGAGATCGTCGCGAAGGTCCGCGGCGAGTAGAGCCCCGACCCCAGCCAGCCCGATACGCGCTGCGTGAGCCCCATCTGGAGGGAGAGCCATGGCGAAGGAGAAGTTCGAGCGGTCGAAGCCGCATCTCAATGTCGGCACGATTGGTCATATTGATCATGGGAAGACGACGTTGACGGCGGCGATCA
>Ga0207421_10003704_pt1 | contig 18055 bp, 15 predicted proteins | sample SodLakKL_010_SED_4_FD_187542 | JGI IMG/M metagenome (GOLD analysis project Ga0207421, IMG submission 187542) | Alkaline sediment microbial communities from Lake Tanatar, Kulunda Steppe, Russia - 8KL_010_SED (SPAdes) (version 2) | ecosystem: Environmental > Aquatic > Non-marine Saline and... | reverse complement strand
TATAAGGCAGTCAATGTTTTTTTGACGATAAAAAGAGGAGGTTTTTTCGATGAATGAGATCATATTAGGTGAAAAGGGTAGTGGTAAAACCAAGAAGCTTGTTGCACTAGCCAACGACTCATTGGAAAAGAGCAAAGGACACAACATTTTTATTGATTTCGATAACAGCAATATGTTTCAAGTGGATTACCGCATTCGGTTCATCGGAGTTCGGGATTATCAGATTCTCTCAGAGGATCAGTTTATCGGATTTATCAGTGGAGTTGTCGCATCAAATTATGACATTGAAAAGATTTTTATTGATAACCTCTACAAGATTACGGGAAAAAACACGGAAGAGCTGGAGAAGCTGTTTGAAAAAATGTCGGATCTTGAGTTGAAGTATAATGTCAGTTTTATCGTTGCCATCAATGGGACAAAGGAGACCATGCCCGAGTTCCTGAATAACTTTAAAGTGGAAGAGATTTAGAGGAAAGCATGATGAGTTGATAAAGAGAACAAAAGTCACAGGACTTTCGCGATAAGAGACAGAGGGAGAACCCCTCTGTTTTTTGTTTTTCCATGAAATTCGCAAAAAACGGGTTTCAATTAGCAAAAATATGGTAAGAATACACTAATAGATTGAAGGAGGAGAGACTGTGGAGACCATAAAAGCAACCAATCCCTCAACGGGAGAAGTGATAAAAGAGATTCATCGAACTCCGCCCGTTGAGGTGGAAAAGACAATGAAGGAAGCGAAGCTCAGCTTCCCAAGCTGGAGAGACCTGGGAGTGAAAAAACGGATCGGGTATCTGACAAAAATGCGGAAAAATCTGTTGGACAATCTGGACGGGTACTCGGAGATCATCAGCCGGGCGACGGGAAAATCCTTAACGGAATCCCTGATGAGTGACCTTTTACCCACCATTGATATGATCCATTATTATGAAAAAAATGCGAAGGAATTTTTAAGCCGGGAGAAGAGGAAAACCCCGTTGGCATTTCAACACTGCACCTCCTATGTGGAGTATCGACCTGTGGGCGTTGTGGCCATTATCTCCCCCTGGAACTTTCCCTTTCAGCTTTCAATGGTTCCGGTGGCAACTGCATTGGTTGCAGGGAATACGGTTGTGATCAAGCCATCGAATGTAACCCCTGCCGTCGGTGAATTAATCGAAAGCATCGCCATTCAAATCGGACTTCCCCAGGGAGTTTTGACGGTTGTTCAGGGTGGCCGGGAAGTGGTTCAGAAAATGATTGAAGAAAAGCCGGAGAAGATATTCTTTACGGGAAGCGTTGCCACGGGGCGTAAAATCATGGAGCAGGCCTCTAAGCATCTGATCCCTGTGGAACTGGAGCTGGGAGGTAAGGATCCCATGATCATTCTGAAGGATGCAGATGTGGAAAGGGCTGTAGAAGGAGCACTTTACGGAGCCTTTGCCAATTCCGGGCAGATTTGCATCGGTGTTGAAAGGGTCTACGTGGAGGAGCCTGTATATGAGGAGTTTATAAAGAAGCTTCTGAAAAGGGTGAGAGAACTGCGGCTCGGTGAAGGCAAGGACGTAGATCTGGGAGCCATGACCAATCCTGATCAAATCAGTGTTGTAAAAGAGCAGGTTGAGGATGCGGTGCAAAAAGGTGCGGTTCTCCATGAGCCTTTAAGAATCGAAGGGAATTATGTGTATCCCCTTATTATCACCAATGTGGATCATACCATGAAAGTCATGACGGAAGAAACCTTCGGTCCATTGATGCCGGTGATGGCGGTAAAGGATGAAGAGGAGGCTCTGATGATGGCCAATGATTCCATCTACGGCCTCAACGGCAGTGTCTGGACGAAGAACATCAAAAAAGGGAAGGCACTGGCATCCCGCATGGAGTCAGGGAATGTCATGGTGAACGATGTTCTGAAAAATGTGGGAAATCCCGATCTTCCCTTCGGAGGAGTGAAACAAAGCGGAATCGGACGCTATCATGGCCCCGAGGGGATTCGAAGCTTTACCCACTCGGTCTCCATTATGGTGAATGACAATAAAGCCAAAAAGGAAGTTAACTGGTTTCCTTATACAGCGGAAAAATATGAGCTGGTGAAGGGTTTGCTGGAGACCCTTCATGGAGAGATGAATCCTGTAACAAAGGGAAAAGAACTGATCAAACTCATGAAGAAAATGAAGAGAATGGATGACTAGAGGAGGCGAAGTGAATGAAAAAGGTCAGTATAATCGGAGCAGGTCCCGGAGGTCTGGCAGCCGGTTTAATTCTGCAAAGTAAAGGCTACGAAGTGGAGATTTTTGAAAAAAATCCCAGTGTGGGAGGACGTACGGGGTCCATTAAGATGGAAGGCTATACCTTTGATGTGGGGCCCACCTTTTTAATGATGGTCTTTATTTTGGAAGAGGTGTTTCAAAAATCCGGGCTGGATGTTCGTGACTATATGGAAATCAAAGAGGTGGATCCAATGTATCGCCTCATCTATCGGGGGAAAGACGTGCTTCGTCTCCATCGGACTGATCAGGAAAAAATGCGAAAAGAGCTGGACGGGAAATTTGATGACGGCTATGGAAATTATCAACGGTTTATGGAAGCGGAAACAAAAAAGTTCAATAAAATTCTGCCAAGCCTCAAGGTTCCTTACACAAATGTCTGGGATCTTCTGCGAAAGGAAATTCTGGATGCTACTCCCTATTTAGATGCCAATGTCAGCCTTCATCAGAGACTGAGCAGATTTTTTGATGATGAGGACATGAAGCTGGCCTTTACCTTTCAGGCAAAATATTTGGGGATGTCTCCCTGGGACTGCCCCGGAACCTTCAGCATCATTTCCTACATAGAACATTCCGGAGGCATCTATCATGTCATGGGAGGATTGAATCAACTTTGTGTGGGTATGGCCAATGCATTTAAGGATTTGGGAGGAACCCTGCATCTGAACCATGAGGTGGAGGAAATTCTTGTGGAGAACCGGAAGGCAAAAGGCCTTCGATTGACTGATGGCAGAGAGGTGGTCTCCGATGAGGTTATCATCAATTCGGATTTCGCCTATTCCATGGATCATCTGATCGATGAGAAAAACAAGAAGAAATACACTCCCAATCGTTTGAAAAAGAAGAAATACTCCTGTTCCATCTTTATGATGTATCTGGGCGTGGATAAAGTCTATGACCACCTGGATCATCATAACATATTCTTTGCCAATGATTACAAAGTAAATATTGATGATATTTCAATGCGGAAGGTTCTTTCCCAGGATCCCTCGGTCTATATTCAAAATGCCGTTATCACGGATAAAAGCCTGGCACCAAAGGGGAAATCCCCACTTTACGTGCTGGTTCCCGTGCCCAACAACACATCGGGGATTGACTGGGAGAAGGAAAAAGCGCCCTTCAGAGAGAAAGTTCTTTCCATTCTGGAGACAAAGGCGGGACTCAAGGATCTTCGTGAGCATATTGAAGTGGAAAAAATCACCACTCCCGATGACTGGGAAAAGGAGTTTCACGTGTATGAAGGAGCCACCTTCAACCTTGCCCACAATATTGGACAAATGCTGTATTTTCGACCCCACAATCAGTTTGAGGAATTTCACAATTGCTATCTGGTGGGCGGGGGAACCCATCCCGGCAGCGGACTCCCCACCATTTTTCAATCCGCAATGATTTCTTCCGAGATGATCATCAAGAAAGACAAAAGTTAAGGAGGAGCGCGCATGAATACCTTATCATTTTTTGCTCTGATCCATGAAATTTTTAAAAAGGGAAAGCCGGATATCGATAAGATTCAGGAAAAGGGATTGCTGGCAGTGAAAATCGGACAGGCCTTTGCCCTGCGGATTGATTTTCTGGATCCTGAGACCACAACAGAGCTTTCAAAGCTCTATCAGGATACCCGGTCATTGCCTGCGGAGGAATTGGATATTTTATTGAAATCCTATGTGGATAAGGAGTGGTTTGAAAACTTTCGATCCATCGAGAAGGAGCCTATGGCCAGTGCTTCCATAGGGCAGGTCCATCGGGCCCGATTAACAGACGGTACCCCCGTGGTGGTGAAGATTATCAAAAAGGATTTCACTGAAAATTTTCGGAAAGATGCCAACCGGGTGATGGGGTTTTTCAAAATCATCACCTTTCTTTATCCGAAGCTCAGACGAGTGGCCAATCCTGTTGCTCTTTTAGAGATGATTCGGGAGGACACCCTCTCGGAGCTGAATCTGGAGAATGAAATCAAGCATCAGCTGGAGCTTCGGGAAATTTATAAGGAATACCATACCAGGCTGGATTTGAGTGATCTGGATTTTCCGAAGATTTATCCCGAACTATCCAACGAGAAAGTGATGGTCTCGGAGGAAATTCCGGGAGAGACGGTGGAACGCCTCTTGGAAAGGGACGGAATGGATTACTCGATTCTTCGAAAGCTTTTCCGTCTCCAGGGATTCTTTATGTTCGGCATCGGCCGGTTCCATGGAGACCTCCATCCCGGAAATCTGATCATCCATAATCAAAAATACTATTTTGTGGACTGTGGTGCTTTGGGATCAGTATCAAAAAACCTGAGAGTGGGTCTGTTTAATTTTATGAAGCATTTAAGCTATAATGATTTTGATGCCTGTGCCCATGCACTTAATGAGATGTCCGTTACCAAAATTTCTGATGAAAAATACGAGAAGTACCGACAGAAATTTCATCGTTTGTACAAGAATTTTCCCGGGAAAACCGTCTCTGAGGTCAGCCTTACCCGGCAGATGATGGAGACTATTAAGATGGGAGTTCACCACGGGATGGATTTCGAAAAGGGAATCTTCCCGATTATTAAATCGTTAATGTATCTGGACGGAATGATCATCCGTTGCAACCCTGATGCGATTCTTATGGAGGATATGCAATCTGATATTCCCATTCTTCAGGAGTGGGTGGATCAGGAGGACATGGAATAAACGGATCAGGAAGGCAGGAGGAGAATCCATGGAAAAAACAGGATTTGCAGAGAAGGACAAAGGAGAGAAAAAAGAAAGCGTTCTGATCATCGGAGCAGGTCCCGGAGGATTGGCTGCAGGAATGCTGCTGGCTCACAGGGGCTATGATGTGACCATCTTCGAGAAGCACAGAGTGATGGGAGGGCGCACATCTTCCTTTACTCTGAAGGGGTTTCGCTTTGATCTCGGTCCCACATTTCTTATGATGAAGGAGATTTTCGAGGAGCTTTTTCAGGCGGCAGGGAGAGATCTGGATCAGGAATTGGACCTTCGACGGGTGGATCCCCTTTATCGCCTGGTCTATCATGATGGAGAGGAGTTTCATCCCAGCTCGGATCGTAAGAAAATGAAAGAAGAGATGGAGAAACGTTTTCCCGGGGAGTGGAATGGGTATCTATCCTTTATAGAAAAGGAAGAGATCAAATACCATGCAATGCTTCCTTTTTTGGAAAAACCCTATCATGATCCAAGGCTGTTTTTCCAGCCGGGAATGATCGGGAAGCTGCCGGGAATTGATGCTCACATCAGTCTCTATCGGAAATTAGGCCGCTACTTTACCGAGGACCGGCTGAAGCAGGCCTTTACCTTCCAGTCGAAATATTTGGGAATGTCTCCATGGGAATGCCCCGGAACCTTCAGCATGATTCCCTTCAGCGAACACCGATATGGTTTGTATCATCCCATCGGTGGTTTTGGGATGCTGACGGAAACCATGGGGAGGGTTTTTACTGAATCAGGAGGAACTCTGCTTTTGAATCAGGAAGTGGAGGAAGTCCTCATTGAAGAGGGAGAGGCGAAAGGGCTGCTGATGAAAGACGGAAAAAAGGCGTATGGAGACACGGTTGTTATGAATGCCGATTTTTCCAAAGGAATGGAAATGCTGGTTCCGGAAGTGCATCGGAGGAAATACAACAACAAAAAATTGAAGTCGATGAAGTACTCCTGTTCCACCTTTATGGTGTTTCTTGGGTTGAATCGTCAGTATGACTTTCCCCATCACCATGTGCTTTTTTCTTCGGATTACAAGAAAAACATCCATCAGCTTTCCCGTGATCTCCTTTTACCGGAAGAACCCTCCATTTATATTCAGAATCCCTGGAAGACCGATGAGACTCTTGCACCACCGGGGAAATCCACCCTGTACATTCTTGTCCCCGTACCAAATAATCGCAGCGGAATTTCCTGGGATGAGATCAAGGAGGAGTATAAGGAAATGATTCTAAACCGGTTGGAGAACCAGGGAGGATTTGAGGGATTGAGGGATGCAGTGGAAGTGGAGCGGGTCTATACTCCAAGGGATTGGGAAGAGGAAATGGCCCTTTATTACGGTGCAACCTTCAGCCTGTCCCACAACATGGCGCAGATGCTGTATTACAGACCCCATAACCGTTTTGAGGATGTGAAAAATCTTTATCTCGTTGGGGGAGGAACCCATCCCGGAAGCGGGCTCCCAACGATTCTCTTATCAGCAAAGATCACAGCGAAGCTGATTGAGGAAAAAACAGAGAGATTGCGGGATAAAACCGCTAACAGTATGGCATAAATGGCAGAAATGCACTATAATATTAAAGGCTTATGTATGATATAAATCATTCTATAGAAAAAATAAGGAGGAATGTACAAAATGAAAACAAAAATCGGTATTAACGGCTTCGGACGAATTGGGAAGGCGGTTCTGAAAGCTTCTCTGGAGCGGGAGATGGATGTGGAAGTGGTTGCCATTAACAGCACCAGCGGTCCTGAAAAGCATGCCCATATTTTCCAGTATGACTCAATTTACGGAAAATTTCCTCAGGAGGTGAAGGCGACGGAAAACGCCCTGATCATTGGGGATAAAACCATCAAATTTACTGCCCATCGGGATCCGGCAGAGATTCCATGGAAAGAGCTGGGTGTTGAAATTGTTGTGGAATCCACAGGAAAATTTTTAACTCAGGAGCTTGCCCAAAAACATATAGAGGGTGGAGCCAAGAAAGTCATCTTATCCGCGCCCGCCAAGGAAGGGGAAGACCTAACCATCGTGATGGGTGTCAATGAGGACATGTATGATCCCAAGAAACACCATATCGTCTCCAATGCTTCCTGCACGACCAATTGTCTTGCGCCGGTGGCAAAGGTTCTGGAAGATGAGTTCGGAATTGTGGAAGGGTTAATGACCACGATCCATGCTTATACAAATGATCAGAATATTTTAGACCTGCCCCATAAGGATCTCCGGCGGGCAAGAGCGGCGAATGAGTCCATCATTCCTACGACCACAGGAGCTGCAAAGGCTGTGTCAAAAGCGATTCCTTCCCTGAAAGGAAAGCTGAACGGAATGGCAATGCGGGTGCCGGTTCCGGTTGGATCGGTTGTGGACCTGGTTGCAACCCTGGATAAAGACTTTACCGTGGAGACCGTGAACGCCGCGATGAAGAAGGCAGCGGAAGGATCAATGAAGGGGATTTTGGGATATTCCGATGAGCCTCTGGTTTCCATTGATTATAAAAAGAATGAGCTCTCCTCAATCCTTGATGCACTCTCAACGATGAAGGTTGGAGAGAAGATGGTGAAGGTGGTTTCCTGGTATGATAATGAGTGGGGATATTCCAACAGAATTCTTGACCTGGCCGAATACATGGGAAAAAAAGGGTAGGTTCTCTGTAGGAAAAATTGAAGATAAGCTTGATTAAATCAAGGAATAAAGGGGCGGATATACCGCCCTTTTCCTATGAAAATCCTTCAAATGAACAGGGTTTCATGGTATAATGATAAAGGTGTAACAACAGGGGAAAGTGAAACTATGTGGGATGAGGTGGAAGCCATGCATAAAATCGATTGGGATAAGTTTTTAATTCCTTACGAAAATGCCGTGGAAGAATTAAAGGTAAAATTCAAGAGTATCCGAAATGAACTATTGACCATGGGTGAATACTCTCCCATCGAGTTTGTAACGGGTCGGGTAAAAAAGATTTCCAGTATCCTTGAAAAAGCCAAACGGCTGGAAGTGGGACTGGAAGATATAGAAACGGAAATTGAGGATATTGCCGGGATCCGGATTATGTGCCAATTCGTTGAGGATATCTATACCGTCGTGGATTACATAAGCGAGCGGGACGGAAAGGATATGAAGGTGGTTGCGGTAAAGGATTATATTACCAATTATAAGGACAGCGGTTATCGGAGCTATCACGTGATCATCGAGTATCCGATTCAAACAGCTTTTGGAACAAAGAACATTCTTGCAGAGCTTCAAATTCGAACTCTTGCAATGAACTTTTGGGCAACTATTGAACATTCCCTGAAGTATAAATATAAAAGAAAGATTCCCGATCACATCCAGGACCGTTTGAAGCGTTCCGCCGATGCGGCCTTTCAGCTGGATCAGGAAATGTCTCAGATCCGCCATGAAGTCCGTCAGGCCCAGAAGATGTTTGAGATTCGATCGTCCACAGTCTCGAATATCCTCCAGAACATTGAACGGCTGGAATCCGCAGGCCTTTACAAGGAAGCGGATCGTTTCCAGGAACGGTTCAATAAGCTGTGGGATCAGGTGGAAATGGAGGGTTTGAAGAATCTTTCCAAGGAAATCGATGAATTTATGGCCCGGTATCAGGCCTACGATTAAAGGGGTTTATGAAATGAAAATTTACAGCATAGGAGATCTGCATCTCAGCGGTGATGGAACGAAGCCCATGGATATTTTCGACGAGAAGTGGACCGATCATCATAAAAAGATTGAAGAGCATTGGCTGAAAACGGTGGACGAGGGAGACCTGGTTCTTTTACCGGGAGATCTTTCATGGGCCATGAAATGGAGCGATGCAGTAAAGGATTTACAGTGGATTGAGGAGCTGCCCGGAGAAAAGGTGCTAATCCGGGGAAATCATGATTACTGGTGGAGCTCGATCTCGAAGATGAGTAATGCCTTTGAAACCCTCCACTTCATTCAGAATACCCATTACCGGGCAGGAAAGTTTGGGATTGCCGGAACCCGGGGTTGGATTTTACCGGGGGCGGAACCCTTGGAGGAAAAGGATAAAAAGATCTATCTGCGGGAAGGGGAGAGGCTGAGAAGATCCATAGAAGGCGCAGTGCAGGAGGGTGCCGAGGAGATTCTGGTGATGCTGCACTACCCTCCCACCAACGAAATGAAAGAGCCTTCTCTGTTTACGGAAATTATGAAGAAGTATCCGGTGAAATGGGTGGTGTACGGTCATCTCCACGGAGAAGAAGCCTTTGGCCTTTCCATCGAAGGAAACCATGAGGGCATCGAGTATCATCTGGTGTCCTGTGATTACCTGGACTTTCAATTAAAGAAAATCCTTGATGGCGACAATCTTTGCCTTAAGGATCCAACGGAAGAATCTTGAAGAATCTTGAAGACTCTGATCAACAGGACAGGAATCCTGTTGATCAGAGTCTTTTTTTGTGAAAAAGAGATAAAAAACTGTTTCAGGAAGGAAGGTTTCCTGTTTACAAAACCTCCGTGAGGGAGTATAATCGAAGTACCGACCGACCGGTCGGTTTTAGAGATAATAAAGCCGAAATCAAGTCAGGATCAATACGATATGAAACGGAGTGAGAGGACATGCTGTCATCATTCAGTGTTAAGCGGCCCTATACCGTGGTCGTCGCAGTGGTTTTAGTTGCAATATTAGGATTTGTCTCCCTGACGGGAATGAATCTGGAGTTATTACCGAATATTAATCTTCCCTTTACGGTGATTATCACACCCTACGGGGGAGCCAGTCCGGAGCAGGTGGAGTATACGGTCACTCAGCCTATGGAGCAGTCCATGGCAACCCTGACCAATATCAGCTCCATCGATTCGATTTCCCAGGAAAATCTCTCGATTGTCATCCTGGAGTTTCAGGAAACCGCCAATATGGATACGGCCCTGATCGAGATCCGGGAGAATCTGGATATGCTCTCAACGATGCTGCCCGATGAAGTGGGCTCCTCAACGGTTATGCGGTTAAACCCCGATATGATGCCGATTATGGTGGCATCGGTGTCGGTGGCGGATCAGAGCATTGCCGATGCCAGCAGCTATATTGAGTCTGACATCCTCCCCGAGCTGGAAAGCCTGGAGGGGGTTGCCTCGGTCAATGCGTCGGGCCTTGCGGAATATCAGATCGAGGTTTTATTAAGAGATGATTGGATTGAAGACGTGAATGAAGAAATACAGGAAGCCATCATGGAGCAGATGATGACAGAACAGGGGATGCAGGAAGGAGTTCCGGAAGGTGGTATCCCTGACGGGGAGATGCCCGGTGAGTCTGCTGATGACGCTCCTGAGAATGGAGAGGAGTCAGAGGACATGATGCCCGGAGAGAACGGCGGGATCATGATCACGAAGGAAATGGTGTCGGGAATCTTAACGGGACAGAACTTCGGCATGCCCAGCGGATATGTGATCGAGGAAGATGTGGATTATCTCGTGCGGGTGGGTGATGCCTTTGGAAGCGTGGAGGAGCTGGAAAATACAATCATTCTTCCATCCGTGATGGAGGGCATTGACCCTGTCCGGTTAAAAGATATAGCGGAAGTTACACTGCTGGATACAACCGAGGACTCCTTTGCCATGGTGAATGGAGAAAACGCCATCATCATCGATCTGCAAAAGCAGACGGATTATTCCACTGCTGCGGTTGCTGACAGAATTCGGGACCGGATGGATGAGCTGATGGAGGAGGATGAGGATCTTGCCATCATTCCCCTGATGGATCAGGGAGAATACGTCAATCAGGTGATTTCATCGATTTCCATGAACCTGATCATCGGAGGAATTCTTGCCATCCTGATACTGATTCTTTTCTTAAAGGATTTAAAACCCTCCATCACCATTGCCTTTGCCATCCCCATCAGTTTGGTGGCGGCTTTTGTGATGATGTATTTCAGCGGTGTCACCTTAAACATTATTTCCATGGGAGGGCTTGCCCTTGGTGTGGGGATGCTGGTGGATAATTCCATCGTGGTGATTGAAAACATCTACAGAATGCGTGACGAGGGAGCCAATGCATGGAAGGCATCGGTTGAAGGTGCGAAGCAGGTGGCGGGAGCCATCACCGCATCCACCCTGACCACGATTTCCGTCTTTCTTCCCATCGTCTTTACAGAGGGACTGGCACGACAGATCTTTACCGATATGGGTCTGACCATCGCCTATTCCCTTCTGGCAAGTTTACTGGTGTCTCTGACCCTTGTTCCCATGATCTCATCACGGATTATGCATAAGGGAAAGCGGAGAGACTATAAATTGATGGAGAAGGTGAAAAGCGGTTACGGTACCATGCTCACCGTCTCTTTGAAACGACGGTGGATCGTTGTTCTCTTTGCCATCGTTTTTCTTGGAGGAAGTGTGTACGGAGCCTTCAGCCTCGGTACGGAATTTATTCCGCCCATGAATACCGGAGAGATTTCCATTGATGTGGAGCTTCCCGAAGGACTGTCCTTTGAAGAGGAAAGGGAGCGATCCCGGGAGATTATGGAAATCATACAGGATTTCGATGAAATCGAAACCGTGGGCGGGTTTATCGGAAGCAACGTCTTCGGAATGATGGGTGGAGGAGGCTCCAGCGAAAACCTCTCCATTTATGCCCTCCTTCATGAGGAGGACATTCCAAGAACCCAGGAGGTGGCCCAGAGGATTCGGGAGCTTGCTGAGGATCTCGACGTGGAAATGACGGTGAATGACGGAAACATGGATCTTGCCATGCTTACCGGCGGAGCCATCTCTGTGAATATTTACGGCCGGGACCTGGATGATCTCCAAATGGTTGCCCGGGACGTTGCAGAGATTGTTTCCGATGTGGAAGGAACCATTGACGTGACTGACGGACAGGAAACTCCGGCACCGGAGTTCCGGGTGATCGTGGATAAGGATGAAGTCATCAGTCATGGCCTCACCGTGGCACAGATCTACATGGAGGTCTCTGAATTTTTGGAAGGGGTAAGTGCCAGTACCACCCTTACAGTCGGCGTCAATGATTATGATATTTATGTATATGATGAAGACAGCATCACGCCTCCAAGCTTTGGAGAGCTGGAAGACTTAAAAATCGAGACCGAAAATGGCGAGGAAATCCCCTTGACGGATCTTGCAGTCATCGAGGAGGCGGAAGGATTCTCCTCCATTCGACGAACGGGACAGGAGCGATTTGTCAGTGTCAGTGCAGGACTGGCCGACGGATACAATGTGGGTCTTGTCAGCAGCGAAATTGAAGATCGTCTGGAAGAGTATGAGCTTCCCGAGGGATTCCGCATCGAAATGGGAGGAGAGATCGAGCTGATTATGGATTCCTTTGGGGATCTGTTCCTGATGATGGCTCTGGGAATCGCCTTTATTTACCTGATTATGGTGGCGCAGTTCCAGTCCCTGCTCTCACCCTTTATCGTAATGTTTACTATACCTTTGGCCTTTACGGGAGGATTCCTTGCTCTGATTGTGACAGGGAACCCCGTCAGTATTATCGCCTTTGTGGGACTCATCATCCTTGCGGGAATTGTGGTGAACAACGGCATCGTGTTCGTTGATTATATCAATAAACTGAGACAGAGAGGCATGGAAAAACGGGAAGCCATCGTTCTGGCAGGAAAAACCCGGCTGCGACCCATCGTCATGACTGCATTGACAACGATCATCGCCCTTTTCACCTTAACCATCGGAGTGGGACAGGGAGTGGAGATTATTCAGCCCATGGCGATTACTGCCGTCGGAGGATTGATCTATGCCACAGTGTTGACCCTTTTCCTTATCCCGGTTCTTTATGATCTGCTGAACCGGAAAGAGTATCGACGACTTCGGGAGGTGACAGACAATGACACAATCTAATGGGACGAAAAGAAGAATCGAAGAGAAAAAAATCAGGATCTACGAAGCCGCCCTCAGCCTGATGGAGGACCGGTATGATCTGGCAGGGATTAAAGTGGTGGACATTGCGAAAAAAGCCGATGTGGGAAAAGGAACCATCTATGAATACTTCGATCATAAGGAGCAGGTGATCTCCGAGTCCATCTTTTATATGCTGGGTGAGTGGATTGGCCGAATGGAGGAGATCATTGAAGGGGCGGAAACCTTTGAAACAGGATTTATCCAGGTCTTGGAGGATCTCTTTGTGATGATGGAGAAAAAGCATCAGATCATCTTTGCCTTTCTTACTCTCCAGGATTTCCCCAAAAGCTCACTGGAAGAGCTGGAGAAGATTATGATTGAACGGAAGAAGGAGATGCAGCGGCTGACGATGCATCTGTATAAAAAGATTATTGCCCGAAGTCTTAAGGAGGGAGTAATCCATAAGAACCCGGATCTTTATGACGGATACTTCGCTGTAAACAGCGCTATGATGTATGTACTCATCTATGAGGAGCAGCGGGCCTGCGGAGAGGATCTTTTGAATGTTGAAGGTTTTGAAAAAGAAGAGGTTGTAAAAAAGGCCTATCGCGTGTATTTGAAGCTGCTGGCCGATAATAAGGGAATCCATGGTCGAGGGTAAGTCGGTAAAGGGAAAAATTATAGAAGTGGTTAAGCGGGGGTATACCCTGCAAAACTGAGAAAACGAGGCCGAGGCCTCGTTTTTTTCGCCGGTGATAAGAATTTTTAGAGTTTTACAGGCTATTAGAGCTTCTCAGTACATTTTTAATCTTATGCTCCACCATTCCTTCAATGGCGTCCCGACCCACACCGAGATATTTTCTCGGGTCGAAGTTTCCGGGATTTTCCGATAAATTCCTCCGGATGGCTGCGGTCATGGCAAGACGCAGGTCTGTGTCGATGTTCACCTTACAGACTCCGTATTTCGCCGCTTCTCTGATCATTTCCTCGGGAACACCCTGGGCGCCGGGGATATCGCCGCCGTACTCATTACAGGCATCCACAAACTCAGGAAGCACAGTGCTGGCTCCGTGAAGAACCAGAGGGAATCCGGGAAGCAGTTCGGAAATCCTCTTCAGCCGTTCAAAATCAAGCTCAGGCTTTCCTTTGAATTTATAAGCTCCGTGGCTGGTTCCGATGGCAATGGCCAGAGAATCCACCCCGGTTCTTTCAACAAACTCCTTTGCCTCGTCGGGGTCGGTATAAGTGGCATCCTTTGCATCTACGGAGATATTGTCCTCCACCCCTGCAAGCTTTCCAAGTTCCGCCTCAACCACAACACCTCTTTCATGTGCATAGTCCACCACCTTTTTGGTGAGGGCGATATTTTCCTCAAAGGGAAGATGGGATGCATCAATCATGACCGAGGAGAATCCATCGTCAACGCACTGCTTACAGATTTCAAAATCCTCACCATGGTCAAGATGAAGGACGATGGGAAGATCCGTGTCCTCCAATGCGGCCTCCACCAGTTTTTTCAGGTAGATGGGGTTGGCATATTTTCTGGCTCCTGCGGAAACCTGAAGAATCAGCGGGGATTCCATTTTTTTAGCCGCCTGTACGATTCCCTGAATAATCTCCATGTTGTTGACATTAAAGGCACCGATGGCATATCCATTTTCATAGGCCTTCTTAAACAGTTCCTTGCTTGTTACCAATGGCATAATAAAACCTCCTTCAAATTGTTCTTTCCTCCTGTTTCTTTTAGAACGATGGAGGAACTCTATGCCCATTATAGCAGAAAACTTGTAAAGCACACTAGGAATTTGGGTAAAAATAGAGTAAAATAGTGATTGAACAGGTGAAAGGTCATCTGTGAGATCTGAGGTGAAAAAATGAAGGCATACTTACCCAATGTTTTGACCTTTACAAACTTGGGCCTTGGCATACTGGCACTTTTAAGTGTTTTTGCAAGGGATTATACCCTCTCAGCAATTTTAATTATTACTGCGGCATTAATGGATCGTTTCGACGGTCAGCTGGCACGAAAGCTGGATGCGGAAAGTGAAATTGGAAAGCAGCTGGATTCCCTCTGTGATCTTATTTCCTTCGGTGTTGCTCCTGCTGTTCTGATCTGGAGCTTTTCTCTGCAGATCTTCGGGATTATCGGTATTATTGTCATTATTCTGTTTGCCGTTGCAGGAGCCTATCGGCTGGCAAAGTTTAATGTCACGGAGTTTGACGGATCATTCAGCGGTGTCCCTATCACTCTGGCAGGAGGTTTTGTTGCCCTGATAACCCTTTTCTCCATTAATTACGGAATCAGCGAAAATGTGATCCTGGTAATGGTGCCCCTGCTCTCCTATGCAATGGTGAGTAAGCGAATTAAACTAAAGAAGAAATAGGGGCTCCTTTAGGGGTCTTTATTGCTCTTTGGACTTATTGGACAGGAAGTAAGGTGAGTAGAATGAAATATGTGGTGGGAGAAAATGTTTTTGATAAGTTCAAGGAAAAGCGTGAGAGTCTGATTATCATGCTGAAAAACGGTGATATTTCCAAGACGGAGTACATCGAGGAGAGCTATTTTTATATCTGTGACCACGGGGTGAAGCCTTTTAAAAATGTGGATAACTTCAATAAAGCCGTGTTTAATTATCAATATTATAATATGATGGCCAAGTATTCAAAGCTGAAGGCCAAGGAGATCGAATACTACGGTAAGCATGAAAAGCTTGGACGGGATCAGCGGGAACGGATCAACAAGTACTATCATGAGAAAAACCGGACCACGTTAAAGGCCATTGAACTCCTGGATTATCAGGGAGTGGAAGCTTATTTTATCAAAGTGCGGTCTCAAAATCTGAAGGATAAACTCTTTGAGATTGTCTTTCGCGATTATCCCTCGGTGGTGTTTCATTCCAATGGAGAGTGGCTCCGAAAACGTCTGGAGGAAGAAGGGATCTTCCACCATATCAGGAAGAAGTCCATTATTGAAAGCTATGTGAACGAACGCTATTAATGAACGCCATTTATGAATCAATGTATGTTCATAAAATAAAAGAATAAGGGAATAAGAGGAGGATGAGCCTATGTACAAGATGAAAAGTGCAGAGAAATTTCTTCTAAAGGGAATCGATTTGGATGGAAAGGTGGTTCTGGAAGGAGGAACTTCCTGGGGGAATACCACCGACTGGATTGCAAGGAAGGTGAAGGAAAACGGGTGGAAAACAGAGCTGATCTCAGTCGATATTGATGACGATCACTTTGCCGAAATTGAAGAACGTCTGAAAGGCGAATTTGAATCCCTGAAGCTTTGGAAAGGGGATCTCAGCCATTTGGATTTCATCGATGATGGATCCATTGACGTGATTATCTGCAACTATACCCTTTCTTCCGTAGATCAGTTTCCCATGAGGGCACTGCGAGCTCTTAAGGAGTTTTACCGGGTGCTTAAGCCGGGAGGACATCTGCTGATTACCGAGGAAATGCCCATCTGGTCCGTGGATGTGACAAGCTACCCCTACTGGTCAAAGCGGCTGAGAATTATCAAAAGCATCAGTGTGCTCCGGGGAATGAGTCATTTTAATGAAATTCATCCGACGGACCTGGAAGAGACCATGAAAATTATAGGATTCAAGGATCTTGACTGGGAAGAGTTTGTGGAGAAAATCGATGCTGACCGGGCAACCCGTTTCCTCGACAAACGGAAACAGACATTGGTGCAGGGGTCAACGGATCTGCACAGCGAAAAAATCAATGAGGGCTTTACGGAAATGACGGAAGCCCTGGTGAAGGAATTTGAAGATACGGAAGAGTTTTCCGCACCGGCCTATGTCCTGAAAGGCATCAAACCGGAGTAGAACAAGGCCCTATGGGCCTTTTCTTTTGCATTGAGTCAGGAGAGAATAGAGGAACGTGTAAAATCGATCAGTGAAGGATTGAGGAGGAAGGCGATTGAAAAAAGGAATGACCTATGAAGCAGTTGTGGAAGAGTTGGAATATGGAGGAAAGGCAAAAGTCCTCATCGAAGGGGAATCGGTGGAAGTGAAGAATGTGCTGCCGGGACAGAGGGTTCTGGTCAGGATCACAAAAAAACGGCGAAACAGGATTCAGGGAAAAGTTCTGGAGATCCTGGAGACCTCCCCACTGGAGGTGGAGGAGACCTGCAAGCACTTCGGGAAATGCGGAGGATGCTTTATGCAGTCCATTCCCTATGAAGAGCAGCTGGAGATGAAAGAGAAGCAAGTGCTGAAGCTTCTTGAGGAGAGGGAAATCCGCATCGGGAAAATCCTGCCGGCGGACCGGAGCCCCAAGGTCTATGAATACCGGAATAAAATGGAGTTTACCTTCGGAGATGAGGAAAAGGGGGGAGAAATCACCCTGGGAATGCATAAAAAAGGCCGTCATCATGATGTGGTGACTGTGGACGGATGCAGGATCATGGATGAGGATTTCAGAAAAATCCAGATGGCGGTTCTGGACTTTGCAAAGGAACGGGAGCTTCCCCAGTACAACTCCATGAAACATGAAGGGTTTCTTCGCCATCTTGTGGTGCGAAAAGGGTTCTACACCGGGGAAATCGTTGTGAATCTTGTGACTTCCACCCAGCGGGAAGAGGATTTTATGCCCTTGGTGGAGAGGGTGAAGAATCTTGATCTTCAGGGGCATCTCCACGGATTTCTTCATTCGAAGAACGATCAGCTGGCGGATATGGTGCAAAGTGATGAAATGATCGTCCTTTATGGTAATCCCGATTATACGGATCATCTCTTTGACCTGAAATTCCAAATCTCCCCCTATTCCTTCTTCCAGACCAACACCCCCGGCGCCGAGGTGCTTTATCAAAATGTGGTGGAGTTTATCGGGGAGATTGGAAACAAGGTGGTCTATGATCTTTACTGCGGAACGGGAACCATCGCCCAGGTGCTTGCCAAGGATGCGAAGAAAGTCATCGGGGTGGAGATCGTTGAAGAAGCGGTGAAAAAGGCGAAGGAAAATGCAGCTCTGAACGGCATTGAAAACTGCGAATTTATAGCAGGGGATGTGAAAAAGGTGCTCTCCACCATTGAAGAGAAGCCGGACACCATTGTGGTGGATCCTCCGAGGGAAGGGATTCATCCCAAGGCGGTGAAGGATCTTATTGATTTCAATGTGGAAGAAATCGTCTATGTATCCTGCAATCCCAAATCCCTTGCAGACAATCTCGTGGAGTTTCAAAATGCGGGATACCGGGTGGTAAAGCTGAAAGCGGTTGATCTCTTCCCTCACACAAGCCACATCGAGACAATCGTTCTGCTGACAAAAAAATAGATACT
>Ga0207421_10003703_pt1 | contig 18058 bp, 14 predicted proteins | sample SodLakKL_010_SED_4_FD_187542 | JGI IMG/M metagenome (GOLD analysis project Ga0207421, IMG submission 187542) | Alkaline sediment microbial communities from Lake Tanatar, Kulunda Steppe, Russia - 8KL_010_SED (SPAdes) (version 2) | ecosystem: Environmental > Aquatic > Non-marine Saline and... | reverse complement strand
ATATTCCTAAACACCATGGCGTTTGGCTTCTTGGGTTGGGAATTTGGAATGTTCAACGATTACAATGAAGCAGAACGCATAACCAAAGAAGGACAATCAGTGATTAAGAAAATGAACAAGCTGGTTGAGGAAGATGGTGGTATGGTTGTTAAGACTGACACTGATGGTAGTGCGTTTGTTGTGCCTGAAAAATTTAGAGGCTCTCAAGAATCTGAAGAAGAATACTGTAAGAGTCTAACTCAGCGCATGCCTGATCATATCATCATTGAACATGATGGTAGATACAAAGGCATGTTGGCGGTAGATAAGAAATCATACGCCATGATGGAGTATGATGGTAAAATGACAATCAAGGGTAATACCTTGCGAGGTCGCAATGTTGAGCCATTCGTGACTGACATGGTTAAAGAGTGTATAAAACACTTAATTAATGGTGACGAAGATAAATGTACAGAAACATATAACTACTGGGTTAATAGAATAAAGAACAGAGAAGCAGAAATAGAAGAGATACGATCAAAGAAGAACCTAAACATGAGTTTAGAGGAATACAAGAACAAAAGAGAAGCAGGGCTAACACCCAATCTCGCTCAATACGAATTGGCTTTAGCTTCTGACACTGAATATCAAAAGGGTGATATGATATTTTATTATATCAAACGTTTCCCTATAGAAGTCAAAGCTCTCAAATCGGGCAAACTTAAACATAAAAAGATAAAACAAAAAGCATATGAAGCAGCCGTAGAAGTTAAACATTACAAGTACGACTATGAAATTGACCATTATGTAGAGCGTGCTGAAAAAGGAATAAAGAAGTTCATCATATTAGGTAAGGATATATTTGAACCTTTGTTTGATGTAAAATTAAAAACAGAAGATAAACGTAAATATAAAAAAGTAACAGGTAAAGAATATGAAAATTTATAGCCGAAGATTGACGTTGGGCACGAAACCTGAAATTGATTTTGTGGGTAGAAAATCTATACCAAAGGTAACTCTCAAAGTAGCAGAAAACTATAACGTAAACACAGGAACCAAAGAAGACCCCACATGGGAAACCAAAAACACTAGTTGGTATACCCTTAAGGCATTCGGTGATGTGGCGAAGAAGATCATAGACGACAAACTCAAGGAAGGTGATAGCATCGAACTAATTGATGGCAATCACTGGATTGAGAAAAAAGAATATGACGGCAAAACACGATATTTCGACAACTACTTAATAAGGGAATATAAGAAATATGACAAAGGCTCTTAAAATAAACCTATTTAGTTCAGACGATCTCAATGAAATTGGTACTAAGATCATTGAACTTGATAACCTATATGTTGAGCATTTGGAAGAGGCCGAGTCTCGTATGTACTCGGCCTTTCAAACTCGATGGGAATATGGTAAACTAATAAGTGAAAACTATGATTTGATCAAAGAAGAATGTGGCAGTCAAAAGGCTTTTGCTGATACTATCGGCAAAAGCGAGGCAACCATCTCTAACAACAAGAGGGGTTATGAGGCCCTGTTGAGTGAAGGTGCTGATACATGGGAAAAAGTCAAAGAACACCTACAAAACAAGAACATTAAACCAACCGTCAAAAACTTCGAGAAGATCGGAAACCTGCTCAATGCGCCGGATGAAGATCGAGACGAAGAAGAACAAAAGAGTAGAGATGAACAACGTTTACTTAAACTCAGAGATGAAATAGAGGAAATATATCAACGAAACGAAAGAGACAATCCTATAGTTTCCGAGGAAGCAAAGGAGGCCATGGAAGATGTAGATGAAATAAGAGACTACATAGCCTCTTTTGATCCTGAGAAAAAGAAGTGGAACAATGAAAAATACTTAGACTTTCTGAGAAAGTATGGCAAAGATGTTATCACCGGTAAACCGGAAGAGCACTGTGACCCGCACCACACTACACCGACTGGTGGTTCAGGTGGTGAAGGTGAGAAGCTTCCTGATTACTATGCCATACCAGTATCAAGAACAACACACATTGCTTTAGAAAGTGGCTTACTGAAGGTAACGCCGGAAGACATACTCAAAGCGCAATTTGAATGCTTAACGGCTTACTTAACTTTGATTACAAAATGAACAATGTAGAAAACCCTAAACATTATAACCAACACGCTAAAGGCATTGAATGTATTGATGTTATAGAAGATTACCCTTTCAACATAGGCAACGCCATAAAATATTTGTGGCGTTGTGGGTTAAAGGGCGACGAAATAGAAGACCTAAAAAAGGCAGAGTGGTATATTAAACGAGAAATTAAACGGAGATCACAATGGAATTCATAGTAGCCATAATCGTGTTAATGGTTGTAATAATTTATTCATTAGCAACCTTTAGTACAAATGATTAAAATCCCTAGAGAAACATACAAAAAGAACAAACCACACATAATAAAATGGAACCCACCTCCGGATCACTGTTTTCTAAACGACGGAAAACAATATGTATTTGTCGACAGGAAAACCCGAAGAAAAATGAAGAGGGATTATGAAAAAGGAAAGCTCTAAGCTTACAAAGGTTAAAGACTCATTATATTTCATTGTCCATGATAGGATGCATTATTATGTGGATTTAAAAACAAAAACAGTAACAGATAGAAATGGGTTCTCAGTCCCTAACTGGCTCAAAGGAAAACTTATTAACGAAACAAGAAACGAACTATATGAACATAAACACGTATCAAGAAAACGCAAAGAAAACAGCAATTTATCCAGAAGACAGAGCAATTGAGTATGTCACACTCGGTCTTGTTGGTGAAGCAGGAGAACTTGCAAACAAAGCAAAGAAGATCATCAGGGATAATGATGAAACCAAGAAAGAAGAAATGAAAGGAGAACTGGGTGACGTTCTCTGGTATGTCGCACTATTGGCTACTGAGTTAAATGTCAATCTTAATGATGTGGCACAATCAAACCTTGATAAACTACAATCAAGACAAAAACGTAAAACATTAAATGGTTCGGGAGATCAAAGATGATGTGGCAAGAAATGACTGCTAAATGTCCTGTGTGTGGTGATCCATATAAAATATGGATTCACTACTTAAGTGATCAAACCGCTTGTCCCAAATGCTTGAACAAAGCAAAGCAAAATGACAAACATAAAAGAAACAACTAAATGTGATCGGTGTAAAAGAGACGCCATAATACAAGGAGCAAGGTATTTTTGTGGGTATTGTGGCAAAACAGGAACCATTAAAACAGATAAGCATGAGTGAAAAGAAAAGAGGAATATCAGTATTAAAAGACGGGATTAACATAGAAGGCAATCAAGCCGTGACATTCGTAAGAGATGGGAAAATAGTTTCATTGTATTTTGATGATATATTTGAACTTATGGAAGGGGATGATGACAAACCTAAAATGGAAATGAACTATAAAATTGTCAATAAATGACTTGACTTTTGTTATAGAATTTCTTATATTATAAGTTCATATCTTGGGCGTGGGTTCGATCAACCCATGCCCTTATTTTAGAAATCAACAAATCGGAGTAATAATGCAATTAGATCAGCAAATACTTAGTGATATAACTGTCCACATGAAATACGCAAAGTGGATTGAAGAAGAGCAAAGAAGAGAAACGTGGAATGAAATCGTAGATCGCAACAAACAAATGCATCTCGATAAATTCAAAGGCAACGATGAGGTTATCAGTCATATTAATTGGGCCTATAAATTTGCGTATGACAAAAAGATATTACCAAGTATGAGATCAGCTCAGTTCGCCGGTAGTCCTATAGAGATAAACAATTCAAGAATTTTTAACTGTGCGTTTTGTCCTATTAACTCTTATGAAGTATTCTCAGAAATAATGTTTCTATTGTTAGGGGGGACTGGAGTCGGATATAGTGTGCAGAATCACGACGTTGAAAAACTACCTGAAATTACAAGACCGACAAAAGAAAGAAGATATTTAATTGGAGATTCAATTGAAGGTTGGAGTGATGCCATTAAAATGTTAATGAAATCCTATTTTGGTATAACTAAGTCTAAACCTAGGTTTGACTTTAGAGATATTAGAGAAAAGGGCGCTAAACTTATCACTTCTGGTGGTAAAGCTCCCGGTCCAGAACCACTTAAAAATTGTTTGTATCAAATAGAACTAATCTTAGAACGTAAGAAAAATGGAGAACAACTCACTACGTTGGAGTGTCACGATATTGTCTGTCATATTGCTGATGCCGTTCTTGCTGGCGGTATCCGCAGAGCTGCTCTTATTGCTCTTTTTGATATTGATGATCAGCAAATGCTCACCTGTAAATTCGGAAACTGGTGGGAAAGAAATCCACAAAGAGGTAGGGCTAACAATTCAGCGGTAGTAATAAGACATAAAATCAAGAGGGATAAATTTCTTTCTCTATGGGAAAAGATTAAAGAATCTGGTAGTGGCGAGCCGGGAATATTTTTCTCTAATAATCCCGAATGGGGTGGGAACCCATGTTTGGAAATATCTTTAAGGCCTTATCAGTTTTGCAACCTTGTGGACATTAATGTTTCTAATATAGAAAGTGAAGAAGATTATTTAGATAGAGTTGAAGCAGCTACCATTATGGCCACACTGCAAGCATCATATACTGACTTCCATTATTTAAGAGAAGAATGGAAAAAGACAACAGAAAAAGAAGCTTTAATAGGAGTTGGACAAACAGGCATTGCTTCTAATAAATTAACCCCTGAGATGCTTCAGCGTGGAGCTGAATTAGTTAAGTCAGTCAACGAAAACATAGCAGAGAAAATAGGTATCAATAAAGCTGCCCGTACTACAACTGTTAAACCTGCTGGAACTTCATCATTGGTGTTGGGGTGTAGTTCGGGAATACATGCGTGGCATAATGATTATTATTTACGTAGAATCCGTATTGGTAAAAATGAAGATATATATCCCTACTTAAAGGAAACTCTTCCTGAGTTAATTGAAGATGAATTTTTTAAACCAAAAGAACAAGCTGTACTCTCTGTTCCACAAAAAGCTCCTGCCGGAGCTACAACAAGACACGAGACTGCAATTAGTCTGTTGGAACGTGTTAAAGGGTATCATGATAATTGGATTAAACCGGGACACAGAAAGGGAGATAACACTAATAATGTTTCTGCCACAATAAGTATTAAACCAGATGAATGGAAAGAGGTTGGTGAATGGTTGTGGAAGAATCGTGATAGTTATACCGGACTTTCATTTCTCCCATACGATAACGGAACCTATAAACAGGCTCCATTTGAAGATATAAGTGAATCAACTTATTACCGATTACGTAAAAACTTAGAAGAAATAGACCTAACTAAGGTGAAAGAATATGAAGACAAAACAGACCTCAAAGGAGAAGCAGCGTGCGCTAGCGGAGCGTGTGAAATTATATGATGAAGAATGGTTAGATGATGGATTTCAATTACATGATCCCATATGTCATAATTGTAACACCAAAACAATGCAAATAGTCAGACCCGGAAAGGTTCAATGTTATAAATGTGGAGGCTAAATTATGAGGAAGGTTATAATAGCAGGGAGCAGAACATTTAATGATTTTAATTTTTTAAAAAATAAATGCTATGGGTTTATACCTGAAGATTCTATCATAGTTAGTGGTGGGGCTAAGGGTGCTGACGCTCTCGGCGAAAAATATGCTAAACATTGGGGTCATTTAATAAAAAAATTTCCAGCTAATTGGGATGAATATGGTAAAAAGGCTGGATATTTAAGAAATGAAGAAATGGCAAAATACGCAGATATGTTAATTGTTTTTTGGGATGGTCAAAGTAAAGGAACAAAACATATGATTGACTTAGCATTAAAATATAAATTAGAAACTCACGTATTTATATATGAAACAACTTGATTTATTTCTCGACACTGACTATCAATTTTATGAAGAAATGTTCGACTCTATTGGCGCTCCTGATGAAGCAAAAAAAATAACAATAGAAGAACTCATAAAATGGCGAGCGTCAGAACTTAATCTTTCACTAGAAGAATACAGCAAATGGATAAAAAAAGATTACAACAATTAGAAAAGAAAGTAACAACTAAGTGGACTCCTGAATTTGTAGTAAGCTCAGGGTCTTTATTGTTTGATGAGAGTGAAGCTTTAAAATCATTTAAAGGCATTCCTTCTGGTAGTATCATTCATTATTACAGCCCTCAGGAGGGTTCTTTCAAATCGAGCATGGCGCTTCATGGTCTTGGTAATGTACAGCGTCTCGGACATCCAGTAGCATATATAGACGCGGAATGTTCTTTGACTAACACTTCGTGGGCTGCAAGGTGTGGTGTTGATACTGACACGTGGTCTATGGTGTTACCCGAATCTGGTGAAGAAGCATTTGAATATGTTGAATACTTCTTAGAGAAAGGATATAAAGGTATCGTAGTAGATAGCGTTACTGCCTGTAAACCATCTAAATTATTGACCGACGAATATGGTGATGCTTCAATAGGCTCTCACGCCAAACTTGTTAGTAGATTCGTTGACAGACTTAAACACTTAGTAGTTAAACATAACGCTATTGTATGGTTAATTAATCACTCGAACGTACACATGACACAAATGGGCGCAAGGGGTTACAAGCCTACTGGTGGTTCGAGAATCAACTTCTATAGTAAGTTAAACGTTGAGATGAAAAAAACCAAGAGCGACAATCAACTTGAAGGTGAAGACATCATACCTTTGAGTATTAATGTCAAACGCTCTAAATTTGGTAACTCTTACATTGACGTTCCCACTTATGCAATACAAGGAGTTGGTATAGACAACTCAAGCGAACTTGTCATATTAGCAGAAAGGCAAGGGATAATTTGGAAAGCTGGTTCGTGGTGGAAAGACAATGAAGGTAACTCCATAGGACAAGGCATTGAATCTGCTAGAGAATGGTGTATGAAAAATAAGGAGAAGATAATATAATGTTTGTCTTTTCAATCAAAAACAAATCTAACAATAAGGAATTTATTGGCGCAGCCTTGAAGGAGAATTCCAAAGAGGCTGTGTACAATAAATACAAACACCACAAACTAAACGATGAACTCTATAACGATCTGAATAAATATAAAGCTAAAGATTTCAAAGTATCTGTGTTATATCAAACAGATTCACTAGAAAGATTAGAATCCATGGAAGAGTTCTATATTAAGAAAAACAACAGCCTATCACCTAACGGTTATAATACAGATACCGGCTACAAAATATTATGAAATGTCCTAAATGCAATAGTAACAAGATATATCTTAGAAACACAAGTCCTTTAATGGATAAATTATCTTATCAATGTTCGAACTGTAAAAAGAAATTTTAAATGCATCCTGTAATAGAATACGAATTTTATAGACACTGCAATAAAAAGATAGACAATAAGTTCTTGAATATAATAGTAAAGAACCTATCTAAAGGTGTCAATAAAAAGACAAGGCGTGAGATAGAAAAGAAAAATGTAAAGACCGATGCGAAAACAAGTAAGTCTATTTTAATAACATGGGCTTTACAACATCGAAAGGAAAAAGCAGGAAACATTACGTCTATGCTTATATCTCTATTCAAATATCAATCAGAATTAGAAGAATGGAAACATTGCCATATAGAAAAAGAGGAAGAGCTCAATGAAGTATTAGAATCATTGGGTCTCCCTCATGTTTCATTAGATTATGATTATAAAAAAAATTACTTTGAAATCAAAGATATGCTATCTCAATAGTTGTTGTATCTCCAACTTTAAAATATGACATCAATTCATCCATTGCATCAGATGATCTAAGAACACCACCACTACCCAAATCAAATCCGGGTGCAATACAACCATTTAGCTCCTCTGCTTTATTAGCTATGTGAACCTTTATATATGTTCGGCCTTGAACATCTCTTAACCATAAATGTTTATAGTTGAACGAGGGAGAATTCTCTAACGTGTCTACCTTATACTTCTCCCTTTCTCCCGGCCTTGGAGGGATGGCGCTAACATATGGCTCATTATCCTTCCAAGGTCTTTCTATTGTATAACTATTAAACACCTCTTTATTATTGTCAAATAAAGACAGCTCACCTATTATATAGTCATCTGTTACATCCTTCCTTAACAGCTTGAGTTCCTTACCAACAATAGGATTAAACCTATTATCCTCTATCTTATCTATTAAGCTCATTACAAATCCAAACTAGGTCTTAATATTCTTCTATCTATCTCAACACCAGTGTCCCCATCAATGAATCTAACGTTATCGTTTTTGGGTTTGTTGAGTTCTGCTCCAAAAGTATCAAATGCATAGTTTCTCCATGCCCCAAGAGAACCAAATATCGGCAATCGTCTCATTGTTAAATCAGCTACCTCAGACAAAGCTGTCTCGGGAAGGTTGCCGGGGTCTGCATCAAGAGTTGTTGCTGTTGATTTGACAAGATCATCTACCACAGAACCTGCAATGAACAATGAAGTGACGCCATCTCGTTGTTGTCTTGATGTGTCAATCATATCACCATAAATACCAAAGGTGCCTGATCTTGCTACATATCCAGCATATCCTCTGAGCATAGTGAAGAAATCGGCTGGACTTTCAAATCCACTACCATCAATCATCTCCATCCAAGTCTTCTGTTGGTCTTCAGGAGCAGTAGGGTTAATGATACCCCTACGTTCAATCCTTCTAAATGCCTCTTCATCATCAGCAAATGGATACTCCATAACATCCATAATAGCATCTCTTGTAATAAACATGGCAGCCGATGCATTAACAGCATATATAGTTCTCATTATAGCCTTATATGCTTCCAACGGGAATTCGTCAATGGCCTGATTACTCAGACCCATTTCCCGTAACCCCTTCCTATTGTTCCTGGCCATGTTATAAACCACTTTAGGAAACGCCATCCTACTATCAAGCTGTTGAGCAAACCTTTGATTCCAATCACTCAATGGAAGTCTTATCCTTCTTTGTAAATGTTGCATGGCAAAGTTAAAAGGATAAATCTTAAACTGAGACAGAATCCTACCGGGATTACTACTCCAAGTTTCAGGTCGGAACATCCTACTTTTACCATGATAAGAATCAGTCATGTGTGTAATAATGTCTTGTATGTCATTATACAATGCCCTTGTAGATTCGTTCCTATCAAAGAAACTCATGTCAAACTCTTGTCTACCTGTCATGCGAGAAATAAATTCATCCAATTCTCCGCTACGTTGAACAAAGTTTTCAATTCTATCTCTACCTATACCCACTAACTCAAACTTCCTAATGACATCTCCTTCGGTCATGCCTTCAATTCTTACAGGCATATCGTCCGGTGTGGGGGCGTTTGCTTTTGCGTTTTGGAATCTACGATAAAGACCAGCAAGCTTTTTGGTCTCCAATAAACCAGAATACCAATTCATGGTAGTAGACACAGAGTTAACGCCATAAAAATTATCAAAACCTAATCTTAGAAGCCCCCAATTTTCCATGTCAATGTTAAACATTCCACCTGTTGCTCTATTAGCAACGTGTGCTATCCCCTTGGAGAATGATAATCTAGCAGACAAATCAGAACCTGTCTTTAAGAACGCATCGGCTTTACTCAAACCTCTATCAAACGGTGTTCTACCAAATCCCGGGTCTATGAAATCTCTTTGGAAACTAGGTTGAAACGCCTGAAGTTCTTCCATTGATGCTTTCATGTGTCGACCCAAATTTTCAAGGTTATGTAGAGCCTGTCGGTTCGTTAAGAACGTCTTGGTTGTCTCCGACATAGAACCCGCAGAACTAAGAGCAACGCCATGGATAAATGGCTGAAATGTATCATAAGTAGAAATAAAGTACCCAAACGGAATAAATGCCAAGTTTCTCAATGCTAGGGCCATTTTCTCAAAGTTCATCATCCGATTAACTTGAGTCAACCTCTCTGCATTAGTCATATTTGGGTCCATTCTGGACACTCTCTGCAATATACCTGTCTGTACGTTAAATATACTACTTACCCTACCAAGATATCTTGTGATAGTGTCTTCATCAACACCCTGTTGTACAAGCTCTCTCCTAATGGGTTCATAAAAATTCCTATGAAATCCTCTCTCATTAAACACTCCATTCTCAATCCAAGTAAGGCGCGGTGTAACATCCCTTGTATACCTTGTCAATAGACTTTCGATATCTGTTTCAGTCCACTCCATTGGAAGTCTCCAACGACGAGGTGTTTCAAGGAAATTAGAATTCTTAACAACGATACCGCCCTTAATCTCTTCAAAAAGATTTCTCAGTTGATGGTCGTTATGTTCTGCTATAGCTCTAATTTCTTCTGGCGTTGAGCCTTGTCGAATGCCCCAAACTTCTCTCATGTTTCCCTTTTCGTCTGTGCGCCGGCCAAGATTGGTAATCATATCATCTATATCAACCCTAGCTCTAGAGGCGTCATCCAAACCGTCAACCATGCCTTGAATTTTTGCTCTTACTTGGTCTCTACTAAATGAAACATAATCTTCCAACTCTCCCGTTTCGGTATTATGTATCTTAACAGCATTTCTACCTCTTGCTGAACCTTCGTTCAATTCTTTAAAGCGTTCGAAAGCATATTCATTATAAGCATTGTTAACCTGTTGTGATGTGGCATCAGGATTGTCTCTTCTATAACCATCTTTCCATCTACGAGAATGTTCTTGCATCTTAGAGCGATTATGAATCTGAGTCATATAAGCATCTCCAAGATCAGTAAACTTAGACCTTGACTGAACAAGTTCACGAATCTCCATTCCTGCTGTAGATTTTTCAGTTGCTTCTCTAAGAAGCTTCTTATCTGTCTCTGAAGAAAGTGTTTTAATATACTGACCAAATGATCTTGTTTGCTTAGCAAAGCCTCTCAAGGCATTAACATGATCCCGATCAAGATTAACATCCTTAGACGCAAATCTAAGTTGCTTGTCAATTTCATTTGCAAAGGCATCTCTATGTCTCTTTCTCACTGGTCTAAATATACCCTCTCTAATAGAATCAACAAAATCAACAAACTTTTGATTCCTAAGAAATTCTTGGTCAAACTCTCTGTATATTTGTCCATTTGGCCCACTATATACATCAGACACAACTTGAGAACCATTAAATCTTAATTGATTATTAGCTAATCTTGCTTCTCCAATAATAATTCTCACGGCAGCTTCGTTCCATTGCTGATAAGCCAAGTTGCCTTGACCATAAGCCAATCTTTGAAGCATCCTATCTCTAGTCCTTACACCTCTCTGAGACAAAAACTGATCGGCAAAATCAGTGAACTCTTGTTTAGCCACTCTCCACCCATCGTGTCCGTGTTTAGATTCAAATATTCTCATTGCTTGAGCATAAAGCTTTCTCGGCTCGCCTTCAATGCCATATAAAAGACCCCTAAGCTCTCTAGCCTTTGCTGAAAGACCCCCCAAGAAAGTAAATGCAGATTGTACAAACCTACTATTTCTAGCCGCAGAAAGCGAATCTCTACCGGCTCTAATCTGAGACCTTACACTATTCATAAATGAATCATAAAGTGCAACTTCTTCAGGTTGTCTGACATCTCCACCATATTGCGGTCTTTGTCTTTGTTTCCAAGAATCCTCGGACACTTCTATTGCTTTCTTTTGGTCTTGGTCAAAATAACGAGGGTCTTTTTTTGTTCTATTCTTTACGCTCTTAATAAATGGAGTACGCTCTCTTGCGAACGTCGCAAGACTCTGAGCTCCCGCTCTTGTTCTCCTTCCCGCCAAGAGCCCTGCAGCCAATCCAATGGCTGATCCCCACGAACCAAGTTCTCTTGGGTCTTGATCTTCCATTAACCCACCCAACATGGTTCCCGACAGAGAACCCACAAGCAATCCACCAACCCCACCTTTAAGTCCTTGCTGATGAACTATAGTTTGCGGTGGCAATTCAACAACATCAGCACCATGAATATTATCGTTTACCATTCTTCTAGAATCGACCACCTGAGTGTTTTCATCAACCAAACGATAATGTATTTGCCCATCTCTATGGTGTTCAATGGCATCAATATTGTTTCTTGTTACCATTCTATCAACAGTCTCATCGCCCAAATGTCTTGGTGTTGTCTCTGCTGCCTCTATTGGATTCTGTATATTAAGAAAGACACCACTACCCCTTTCACTTGCAGTAACGGGTCTATATAATCCAGTCTCCTGATCTTTAATGTACTCTGTAAATTGACCATGTCTATTAATTGTAACATTGTGATCCATCTGATCCCAATCAGGATTTCTTATAATGCTTTTACCATCACTAGGATCAGTAATCCATCGACTAGGGGCAAGTTTTGTTTTCTTGTTGGCGTAAAATACTCTAGGAACACCATCAAATCCTGTACTGGTAACAAGCGTTCCCTTTCCTGTGGCTGTTCTTCTGCCTGCTCTATCTAATGGACTATACTCTCTTATTTCACCTATATTTTTTCCTACCCAACGTTTTCCTTTGGGTGTTCTGGCGAAAAGAGAAAAGACATTATCAGTTCCAAGATTTCTAAACAACCTAGTTAAATTTTCCTTTGTTGCATTAAAGGCTTCACCTGTAACTCTAGCAATTTGATCAAATACTGGACTTCTGATACCAAAACGAGTAATCATTGTGTCCAATATATCATCATCAATTTGCTGCTTTATTGTATCTATACCTCGTTGAAGATTTTCCTTGACCGGGCCAGTTCTAGCGTCAAGCATAGCATCATAGTCTTCGACGTGTTCCTTAATTCTATTATAATGTTGCCTCCTAAACGAATCAGGAATGTCGTCAATACCATAAACTTGTCCAGTTTCAAGAGCCCTTTGTTTCAGACCCTCAAGGGGTTTATGTACTACTGATGTCTGATGATTAAGTCTTGTAAGTTTTGGTGCAGATGATGTATCAAGATTATTAACCAAACTCATCAAAGCTCGATGTCTATTCTCCTGTTCTATTGCCATGTTATCTGCTTCAAGACTTCTAGCGGAAAATTGACTATATTCTTCAGGAACTTGACGAACAGCTTCTCCATCTCTAGCTGCCTGTGGTCTATTATCTTCTATATTATATTTTCGAAGGAGTCTAATATATTCGTCTTCGTCAATGTCTCCCCTTCTCAGTTGATTAAAGAAATGACCTCTCATATTGGATTCGGGCACAGTGGCCTTAGCCAACCTACCGTCATCCATGCGAACAAAGAACCTTCTTTTAGCAGCATCAACAAGCCCTGCAATATGTCCGGTTCCTCTTACACTTACATAAGGGGCGCCAAACACTTCTGCAACAGTATCAGATATCTCTGAATATTCAGTTGCTGGAAGTTCATCTAAATTTCTTTCTGTTCGTCTAGTATTAACAGAGCGATTTATGGCTCTCTCTACATCATCGTCAAGGGCATTTTGTTTCAATCTTGCGCCAAAATCAAATCCCCAGTCTTCATCGGCAGCTTCAAAAACTCTATAGCGCTCAACCATAGCTCCACCGGGAGTTTCAATATGCGCCTCTTGTATAAACCTATTATCTCCTTCGGAGGCGACTTTATTTGCTTGAGCAAGAGTATAAAGTCTTCCTTGTCCTTGTCTATTGGGTGTTGTTGCAACAACTTCTCTTACATTGCCTGAATACTGCTGAAACAATCTACCAAGTTGATATATACCACTAAATCCTTCTATATTTCTTTCCTGACCTCTAAGTATATTGGCCATTTGATCGGCTGCTTGATTAATGGCATCGTGGTATACTCTAGAAGCTTCTTCATCTAAATTTGGTCTAGGTTTGCCTGTGAACTTAGTATCATAATGAGAAACGGTTGCTCTTACATCTTTGTATAATGTATCGAGCATATCACCAGCATCGTGCTTTACCGCATTTACAACATCAGCTTTAGTGCTTATGTTTTCTTTATTGAGCATAAAAGCCCTACCCCTAAACATATTAGCTGCACTACTGGCAATGTCTCCGGTCGGAAGATTTTGTGCGTTCTCTGAGATGAAATTCAAATACTGTGCAAAATAACTGTCTCCTTCGGGTGTAAATGCAGAACGATAAATAGCAGAAAGTTTCTCACCTCTCTTTGCCTTTATACCAGCCCTAACTGCAGGAAATGAAGATATAAAGGCATCTCCAGAAAAACCAATAATACTATTGGCCAGCGAATCAGCAAACACCCTTGTAAAGTAATTACTTCTCTTATACCATTCTTCTGCCTCGCCACCAAATAAACCGTGCTTAAAGAAACCAACATCACCTTCAGTAACTGGCTGAACAAGAACATCACCAAGAGCTATCTGTGCTGCTTTAAGGCGATTGTCTCCTTGTATTGTTCCTTTACTAAGACGATTTAACAAATGTTCCCATTTACCATAATCTCTACCAGTTTTACCGAATTGAGAAGCAAGGTGTACTCTTGCCAACTCTCTTCCTTTGGCAATATCATTTACTTTTTTAGCAAATTTACCGGCAGTAGCAAACCCCATTCTACCATAGAGCATAAATGCCCTATAAAAATTAAGAATATCTGTTCCAAGTAATGCTAATCTAGGGGCCGTATGTTCACTAAATGAAAACATAGTATCCATATCATAAGCATCCCACTCACCAAAGGTATTGTCCCAAATAGCTTCAAAGCGATTAGCATAATCATCAGAAAACGCTCTTATGGTATTTTCAAAAATAAATGCTGTCGGGTCTAGCATATAATCTTTATAAAACTCCGCAGTTTTAAGGGCTACGGAAGCGCCAGTATTCCAAAGTTGATTCCAAAATCCTGTCTGTGGAACTTCTTCGAATCCCACAACATTACCTTGATTGTCTTTAATAGGAACATTCTCTGTCCTAAATATTAAATCTTGAAGTCTTGACGAGGAGAACCAATGTGCATGATCTCCGTCTCTTAACCTTTCAACTCTATTAGGTTCAAATGCAATGGATTTATATGCGCCACTTCTATAATCACCTTCGCGTTGCATCGGCCTATAAAACACGTTCTCGAACTCATTTTTCGTTCTAAGCGCATCCATAGCCAACTGCACATTGAGGGGTTGTTCTTGAGGGTCGTCAAACATAAATCGATACCCCTCTTCACCGATCTCTTCGTATCTACCATGAGCTTTAAGGACGGCCATCAAATCTTGTGGGGACGCTTTATCTCTAATCTCCCACACCATATCTTCATATTCTTCTGATGTCGGATCAAGGAAATTTTCTATCTCTTCTCGTGTGGGTTTCCAATCTCCATAAACATCATATAACTTTCTTACTGCGTCATGGTCGCTTAAAGGATTAAACTCTTTTCTGTCTTTATCGAGACTATAAAAATTAGAAGTGAACTCATTCCATGCTTCAGGAAACTGTATTTGAGCATAAGGGCTCTCTTGTGTCGGTTGTACTCTAAATTTACCATAAGGGGTTCCTTCTTCACCAGTAAACACATTCATCCAATCTACAGGAGAAAGACCATCTACTCTTTCGTTTCTTATGAAGTGGTCAGCCTTTTTATATTTTTGACTCTGTTGTTCAAATGGTATACCTTCCCTATATTCCTCAAGAAAATTGAAAAACTGTGTTACACCTTCCTTTCCAAACCTATCATATACAGCATATGCTCTAGCCCAAGTATCAGGATCATTTTCTATGATAGGTGAAACATTATATTCTCTCTCAAGAAGAGATTTAAACTCACCAACATGATCTCTAAAAAGTCTTTCTGTAATATCATCATGTGTTCTGAGATAACTATAAAACTCAGAAATCATATTTTCCTTTCCTGCAAACTTAAACTCTCCATCTTCGTCTACAAGATTTTCATAGCGTTCAGGGTACTTATTAATGATATTAATAAATTCTGAAACTGGTAAATCCATTTCACCAGTATACACATGTGGTTCTTCTTCCTCTTCAATTACCTGCTCTGCGATATACTGATTAGCGTGTCTTTTATTTCTTACTCTTTGTATGGCATCGCCTTTAGTAATATAACCTTTATTGTCCTTATCGAGTCCTCTATTTTGCTTATAGGCTTTAGGTCTACTTTCTTGATCTATAAGAACAAAATCTTCATCTTCTCCAATAGCATCCGGCCAAAAAACAGACATATAAAGATCGTCAATATTATCTAACTGTCCATATTCTTGACGCCTATTTTTTATATATCTATCTACATATTCTAATTGTTCTATCTCAGACATTTGAGCAAGCTCTTCAGTAGATTTGCCAAACATATCTTGAGATGTTTCTTCCATGAACTGAATAAGACCTGTAGCCCCTGATCCTGCAGCATTGGTAGTATCGGCTGTAAAACGACCCCCTGTTTCAAAGTCCATAACAGCAAACAAATCTTCAGGATCAAGATTATTATTTTCCGCTACCCTCACCGCTTCTTTTACAAAATCCCTATCAAGAAAATCAAATTCTTTGGTTGGCATTACTTCTCTACCAACAGTAGAATCACTAGATTTTCTATCCCAACGCAAGTCCATGTTTCTATCTGCAATGGATTTGGTTATGTCTTTACCAGTATAACCATCTGACATTACCCTTTCTCTGAGCTCATCTCTTACATTTTTTGCGTGTCGTCTATAAAGATCAGGGTCTTGTTGATAAGTTTGTTGAAGATTTTCATCCTGACTTATATGTTCATCTACTAATTGTGATGCAATCTGATTAAGTGGGCTGTTAGGGTCATCATCTTTAGAATTAACTATATCATGATACATCCTAGGCCCGCCTCTTCTACCAATTTCAGGAAAGGCTCTTTGTAAATGTTGTATGGTTGGGCCGACACTAGCCTCGTGTCCGGGTCTGTCTATTCTCGGTCTTGATGCTTTTACGCGATCAAGTAATGGGGCATCGTAAAAAGGTTCTCTAATCTTCCACTTGCCAGACGCTTGGTCTGTTTGCAAATTAAAAGGCATAATAAATTGTGTTTAATTTTTAATTAATATTTGTTTTGGGTGCTAGGTTTCCTGTCATATCCAAGAGTGGTTGTCTAGTAGCTGCCCTCTCTGTCCCTCCGACATTCTGGGAACTTGGTGATTCTGTTTTATCTCCTTCAAATAGGAAAAGATCATTAGGATCATTCATGTCGGTTCTATTGGGGTTTATATACATTTTGTCTGGATTAACCATTATATTAGCATGACCTGCGCTATCTAACGCGGCCCTTAAAAAATCCCTAAGAACATTCACACCATGAGATTTGTCTTCTGGATCAATATTGTGTTCATCATAAGCCCTATTTATTTTATTTCTTATTTCGCCTAATGAATTATTAAAAAGATCAATACTAACTTCTTCAGTTCCAAACAAACCTGAACTTCTTTCATACTCAGTACTGCCCAAAAACATTCTCATCTGGTTCCAAATACCATTAAGATCGCCCATGGCAGAATTTTGTTCATTTATTTGTTGATCGGTTCTTTCATCATAAGCAAAATTGTAAAAACCTCTATTAATTTCTTCTATTTCACCGGTACTGGCATTTCCTGTTTTTAATCTATCTATTAAATCTTGCGAATCTGTACGATTTAGCAATCTTCCATCATGATCATCTTCCAAATAATCGGGTAAAATGTTTTGATAATTTCTCTCAAATTCATCAATAAATTCACCGACACCCCGATACTGTTGATATCTACTAAGTAATTGATCAGACCTTATCCAATTTATTTCATCAGAATCGGGATCGTGGAAATCAGGGACGGCCGCATAAACCTCATCGGGTTGATATTGATCTCCAATTTGTTCACCGAAAGCATATTCCATGGGCATTTGAAACTGAGGAATACGAGTAAGATTAGAGAAATTCTTTCTAATTTCTTCGTTTTTTTGTTTCCTTGTCTCACGAAGACGCTCGGTCATATTTTCTCTCATTTCTTGCTGAAGTTGAACTTGTTGTTGCAGTTGCTCAGCTTCCATCATGGGCTGTTCTATATCTTCGTGAAAAGCCCTTCTAATTCTATCTTGTTCCTCGATTTGATGGGTTATAATATCCTTACGTTGTTCAAGTTCTGTTTCCATTTGACGCACCTGTCTCCTGTGCTCTATCCTTTGTTGAACAGAACCTATTAAACTTTCAAATCCACCAAGGCTAGTTTGATAAGCTCTCTCCAAAGGAGTAG
>Ga0207421_10003702_pt1 | contig 18060 bp, 18 predicted proteins | sample SodLakKL_010_SED_4_FD_187542 | JGI IMG/M metagenome (GOLD analysis project Ga0207421, IMG submission 187542) | Alkaline sediment microbial communities from Lake Tanatar, Kulunda Steppe, Russia - 8KL_010_SED (SPAdes) (version 2) | ecosystem: Environmental > Aquatic > Non-marine Saline and... | reverse complement strand
GGGCCGACGGCCGGTCGGGGCGCCTGCCCGCTCTTCGAGCTCACCGACGTCGTCGTGCGTCTCGGCGGGGTCACCGCTCTCGACGGGGTGAGCGTCGCGATCGCCGATGGCGGCGTCGCCGCGATCGTCGGGCCGTCGGGGTCGGGCAAGGGCACGCGGCTGCGGCTGTGCAACCGCCTCGAGGTCGCCGAGCGCGGCCACATCGCCTACCGCGGCCGCCCCCTCGAGGAGGACGACCCCCGGGCGTTGCGGCGCGAGGTCGGCATGGTGTTCCAGCAACCGACGCTCGTCGCCGGCACCGTCGGCGACAACCTCGCCTCGCCGACCCGGGCGCCGACGAGGACGTCCGGTGCGGGGCCCTCGCACGGGTCGCCCTCGACGCCGAGGTGCTCACGCGCGACGCGCAGGCGCTCTCCGGGGGACAGGCCCAGCGGGTCTGCCTCGCCCGGACGCTGCTGACCCGGCCCGCGGCGCTCCTGCTCGACGAGCCCACCGCTGCGCTCGACGCGGCCCCGACCCGCGCCTTCGAGCCCGGGGCGATCACCGGGCTCATCCTCGCCGGCGTCGACCCGCTCGACGCCGTGAGGGTCCAGGCGGTGGTGATGTGCCTCGTCCTCGGCGCCGCGGCGAGCAACGCGACGGTCATCAGCCTCGGGCTCGTCACGCGCCTCTTCGCCCCCGACGACCGGCCGCTGCGCAGCGCCCGTCCCCGCGACGCCTGACCGCCGCGCCGGCGCCTTCCGAACCCGCCGGGGCCGTCCACACCCGCCGGTGGGCGGCCTGCGGCCCCGCGCGCCCGCCGACCTACGCTGCCCCGAGGGTGCGACGTCGAGGAGGGAGGCGGGAGTGCGAGGCGAGCCCGCGACGCTCGCGCGGCTCGACGAGGAGACCGCGCCGGCGCGCGCGAGCCTCGCCGCAGCCGCGGAGGACTACCGACGGCGGCGCGCCACCCTGCTCGCCACCCCCTCGGACCTCGGCGTCGCGCTGCCCGACCGTCTGCCCGACCTCGAGGCCGCGCTCGAGCGCCTCGCCGTCCCGTCCGCCCTCGCCGGTGCGATCGCCGAGGCGCTTCGGGCGGCCGACGGTCGTCTCGTGGGGCGCCCTGGCTGCCTCGGCGCGCTCGACGGCGCGTCCTCGGCGCTGCGCGATGCGGTGAACCGCTGGCGGCTCGTGGCCGAGCGTGACGACCTCGACGGTCGCATCGCCGTGCACGAGGCCGCGCTCGCCGAGCACCGGGCGGCGGGGGACGACCGACGGCGGCCGCTGCCTGGGCTCGCCCCGGGGCTCGGGGTGCCCGCGGTCGTGCGCGAGGCGGCCACGCGCGCGGCGCGCACCGTCGCCCTCGAGCGCCGCCTCGACGAGCTCACCGGCCGCCGGCGCGCCTACGACGCCTGGCTCGCCGACCCCGACCTGCGCGTCCTCGCCTTCGACGCCGAGCGCGGACGGGTCGCGCTCGCGCGCGGTGACCCCGACGGCGCCGCCGTGGTCGGCGTCCTCGTCCCCGGTGCTGGAACGACCCTCGGCCGCGTCGAGGGCTGGTACGGGCGCTGGCGCGACGACCTCGCCGCCGACCTCGCCGAGCGCCGTCCCGGTGAGACCACCGCCGTCGTGCTCTGGCTCGGCTACGACACCCCGGCGGGGCCGGCGACCGCCGCGGCGCGGCGGCGGCAGCGTGGGCGGCAGGCCGCCCCCGACCTCGTCGCCCACGTCGACGGCCTGCGCGCCCACGGGGCGGGCGAGGTCGCCGTCGTCGGCCACAGCTACGGCTCGGTCGTCCTCGCCGAGGCCGGGTCGGCCCTGCGCGCCGACCGCCTCGCCGTCGCCGGCTCGCCCGGCCTCGGCGTGGGCGTCGACGAGGTCGACGACCTCGGCCTCGACGCGCCCCTGCACGTCCTCACCCACGAGCGCGACCCCATCCGCATCGCCGACCTCGCCGTCGGTGGGTGGGCGCACGAGCACGGCGGCGCGGCCACCGACGTCGCCGGCGTGCGCGAGGTCGCCCTGCCGGCCGGTGACGCCGCGGGTCGCTCGGCGCTCGGCGTGCACGCCGCCTACGGCGCGATGCCCGCGAGCCGCGCCGCGCTCGCCCGCATCGTCGCCGGGCGCGCGGCCGGCCCGGCGGGGCCGCCGGCGGGCAGCCGGGCCGCCGGGGGTGGTGGGCGGCCCGCGCGCGCGTCGGGGGCAGGCCGGCCACGCGCCGATCGGGCACGCTGAGGGCATGGCCGACTGGGAGGGAGAGCCGCGCGGTGCCCCACGCCGCCGTGCCGTGGGGCTCGGCGCGCTCGTGCTCAGCGCCGTGCTCGTCGCGCTGCTCGCCGGCAGCGGTGACGGCGAGGGGGACCTGACGGTCTCCGGGCCCGACGGCCCCGGGGGCTCGGGGGCCACCGACGACGACCTCGTCGTCGAGGCCGACGCGAGCCCCGCGCCGCCCGACCCGACCGTCCCACGGGGGCGGTGGGTCGAGGGCGACGACGGCGCGCCCGGGTCCGAGCCGCGCCTGGCCTGGACCGGCGCCGAGGCCGTCGTGCTCGGTGAGCGCGACGGCGCCGTCGACGGCCTCGCCTACGACCCTGCGGAGGGGGCGTGGCGCGGGCTCGCGGCCGCGCCGCTGCCGGCGTGGCACGACCCGCATCTCGTCGCCGCCGGCGCGCGGGTCGTCGCCGTGAGCCTCGCCGAGCGCCCGGGGGACCTCGCCGCCGCGGTGCTCGATCCGGCGACGGGGCGGTGGCGCCCGTCCCGACCGGCCCCGCTGGGCGACTGGGACCGCCTCGCGGTGACGAGCGATGGCGAGGAGGTGCTCGTCGTCGGTGAGCGCCGGTCCGAGGGCACGACGGCCCGGCAGGCCGGCGCGCTGCGCTACCACCCCGGGCTCGACCGTTGGCAGGCGCTGCCGTCGCCGCCGCCGGCGGTGCGCCGGGTCCACGCCGTCGCCGTCCTCGACGACCTCCTCGTCGCCGTCGTCGGCGTCGCCGACGCCGGGGCGCCCGCCGCGCTCGCGGCCACCGCGGTCCCGCTCGGGCCGAGCCCCCGCAGCCCCCGTGGCGGGCAGGTCGGGTGGTCGCCGCCCGACCACGCCCCGGTCCTCGGGCGCTGGACGCCGGGCGCGCTCGCGCGGCCCGAGCGCGGCGACGTCGTCGTCTCGGGCCCGGCGCGCAGCGGCACCTCGCGGCTGGCCGGGGCGGCGTGGACGCCGTGGCGCGGTTGGCGCTCGCTGGGCTCCGGCGACGGTGCCCCGCCGCTGACGGCCCCGACCCTCACCGGCGTCGACGGCGGCGTGCTCGCCTGGTGGGCCGGCGCGCCGACGCGGGTCCACGCCGAGGACGAGCCGGGCTGGTGGCCCCTCGGCGTCACCGCGCTCGACGCCCGCGAGGGGGTGGCCGCCGTCGACGCCGACGGCCACCCGCTCGTCGTCGACGCCGCAGGGGCGCTCTGGGTGCCCGAGGCGCTCGCCGTGCCCTCCCACGAGGGCTCCGGGCGTGACGGCGGGTCGGACGTGCCCTGACCGCGAGGGCACCGGGCGGGACGGCGGGGCGGACGTGCCCTGACCGACACCGCCCCGGCGACGTAGCGTGGCGGGCACGAGGCGCGCCGGGCCGGGCGCGCGCACCCGTGAGCATGGAGGCCAGCGATGACAGGGCAGGCATGGACCGAGGCGCAGTGGCGCGAGCGCCTCAGCCCCGAGCAGTACCGCGTCCTCCGCGAGGGGGGTACCGAACCACCGTTCTCCGGCGCCTACTGGGACGCCAAGGAGGACGGGACCTACCGCTGCGCCGGCTGCGGCATGCCGCTGTTCGCAGCGTCGACGAAGTACGACAGCGGCACCGGCTGGCCGAGCTTCTGGGAGCCGATCGACGCCGACCGCATCGAGCTCGTCGAGGACCGCTCGCTCGGCATGGTGCGCACCGAGGCGCGCTGCGCGGCGTGCCAGGGTCATCTCGGGCACGTCTTCGACGACGGGCCCCAGCCCACGGGGGAGCGCTACTGCATGAACTCCGCGGCCCTCGACCTCGACGCCGAGGCCTGACGGGGGATTGACCCCGGGGCTGCGCGGCAACCCTGGCCACGTCACCCTGGGTGCGCAGCACGACGGGACCTTCGGGGCGCGAGCGGAGGAGCGGCGGTGGACACGACGGCAAGCGTGGTCCGGATGGCCTGCGAGCGGGCCTTCGTGCGCGTCTGCGCCGTCGGTGTCGGCGTGCAGGGCGGGACGCCGGCGGCGGGCTTCCTCGCCGCGGCCGCGCACCGCATCGACGAGGCCCTCGGCCGCCTGCGCGAGCCCTCCGGCGTCGGGCCTGCCCGGCGGGCCCTCGACGACGCCCGCGACCTCCTCGGCCGGGTGGAGCAGCTCGCGGGCCGCGAGCCCGTCGAGGGGCTCAGCGACCTCGCCGTGCTCATCGACGGCGTCTGCGTGACGCTCGACGCCGTCGAGGTGCCCACCCCGCCGCGTCAGCCCGCCGACTGAGGGTGGCCGCCGCCCACGCCTCGCCCCAGCGCTCCGCCGAGGAGCGCGTCGACGCCGGCGCGGGCGCGCTGCTCGGCACCCTGCTCGGCGACGCCATCGGCGCGCCGTACGAGGGCGCCGCGGCGACCTCGCCGGCCAAGGCCCGCCAGCGCGCCGAGCGGGCGCTCGCCAACGCGCCGCTGCGCTACACCGATGACACCCAGCTCGCCCTCGCGCTCGGCGAGCACCTGCGCGACCACCCGCTCGTCGAGCACGACGCGCTCGCCGAGGACATCCTCGCGGTCCTCGAGCCGTGGCGTGGTTACGGCGGTGGCATGCTCGCGCTCGTCGACGAGTGGCGTCGCGGACGGCCCACCGAGGAGGCGGCCACGGCGATCTTCCCCGACGGCTCCTTCGGCAACGGCGCGGCGATGCGCATCGCGCCGGTCGGGGTGCGCTGGGCCGACGAGCCCTGGCGCCTCGGCGACGTCGCCGCGCGCTCGGCCTCGCTGACCCACGCCCACCCCCTCGGCGTCGACGCCGCGGTCGCGCAGGCCACCGCGGTGGGGGTCGCGGCCGCGCGGGGGCGCTTCGGCGCCGACGAGGTCGCCTACGTCGCCCAGCGCGCGCAGCAGCGCCTGCTCGGTGAGCTGCTGCGCACCGCGCGGTCGCTGCTCTCCGACCACGAGGCCGACGCCGACGACGCGGTGGTCACCGTCGCCGAGATCCTCGGCACCGACGTCGCCGCGCAGCACTCGGTGCCCACGGCGATCTGGGCGGCGGCCGCCGCCGGTGACGTCGCCGAGGCGGTGACGCTCGCGCTCGCCCTCGGCGGCGACGTCGACACGATCGCGGCGATGGCCGGGGCGATCCGTGGCGCCGCCGACGGCGCGGCGACCGTGCCCGGGGATTGGCTCGCCGCCGTCGAGGAGCCCGACCGGGTGCGTGCGCTGGGCGAGGCGCTCGCCCGCGACGCCCTCGCCGGGGACGCGTCGCCGTGAGCCGGCCGGCCCGGCCCGGGCGCGCCGAGCCCACGGTGGGGTGAGGCTCGTCGAGGAGGACTACGACGTCGTCATCGTCGGCGGTGGCCCCGTCGGGGTGGCCCTCGGCCTGCTCGCCGCCGACCACGGCGCCCGTGTCGTGGTCCTCGAGCGCAGCGAGGACGTCTTCCCCCTGCCGCGCGCGGTGCACCTCGACGACGAGAGCTTGCGCGTGCTCGCCGACGCCGGTGTCGGCGACCTCATCGAGCGCTGCCGGCCCATCGCCGGCATGAGCCTCCTCGACGCCGCGGGGCGGACCCTCGTGACCTTCGAGCGCCACCCCGGACCCGGGCCGCTCGGGCTGCCGGCCTCCAGCCTCGTCCACCAGCCCGACATCGAGCGGCGGCTGCGCGAGCTCGCCGAGGCCCGCGGCCTGCTCGCGCGCCGCTGCGAGGTCGTCGACCACGACGACACCGGCGACGCCGTCCGCGTCGACGTCGTCGCCGCCGACGGTGCGCGTCACCGCCTGCGCGCACGGCACCTCGTCGGCTGCGACGGCGCAGCCGGTCAGGTGCGCCGCCGGGCGGGCATCGGCGACGTCGACCTCGGCTTCACCCAGCGCTGGGCGGTCGTCGACCTCCTGCCGTCCCGCCCGCTCGACCATCCGCCGCGTGTGCTGCAGCTCTGCGATCCCTCAGGACCCGCGACGTCGGTGCCGACCGGAGGCGGGCGCCACCGCATCGAGGTGCAGCTCGCGCCGGGGACCCCGAGCGACGCCGAGGCCGAGCAGCGCGCCGTCGACGCCGCAGTGGCCTGGAGCCGGTCGTGGCTGGGCGACCCCGACGCCGCGGTCGAGCGCGCGGCGGTCTACGCCTTCCGCGCGCGGGTGGCCGAGACATTGCGTCACGGTCGGGTGCTGCTCGCCGGCGACGCCGCCCACGAGATGCCGCCGTTCCTCGGCCAGGGCCTCGGCGCGGGGCTGCGCGACGCCGCGAACCTCGGCTGGAAGCTCGGGCTGCTCGCCCGCGGACGCGCCAGCGACGACCTCCTCGACACCTACGACGCCGAGCGCCGCCCGCACGCCGCCGAGGTCGTGCGCGCCGCACGCAGGGTCGGCCGGCTCGTCGGTGAGCGTCGGCCCTGGCGCGCACGCCTGCGCGACGGGGCGCTGCGGGCCGGCGAGCGCTGGCTGCGGGCGTGGGCGCCCTCGGCGATGACGATGCCGCCGCTGGCGCCCGGTCCGCTCGTCGATGCCGCGGCGGCCACCGCCGGCTCGCCGCTGCCCCGTCCCACGGTGATCGTCGAGGGGCGGCGGCTGAGCCTCGACGAGGCCCTCGGCGCCGACCTCGGCGTGCTCGGGCTCGGCGTCGACCCGCGTCTCGGCCTCGCCGCCTCGCTGCGTCGGCGCTGGGAGGACCTCGGCACGCGCTTCCTCGCCGTCGAGACCGACCCGCCCAGCGCCGCCGGCATCGTGCCGGTCGGCGATCCCTCCGGGGCGCTGCGCGCCTGGGGCCGTGAGCACGGCGCGGCGATCGTCGTCGTGCGACCCGACCGCGTCGTGCTCGGGGGCTACCCGGCCCCGGCCCCGGGGGCGCTCTCGCCCCTCGTGACCGCGGCGGCCGGCCTGCGGGCGGCGGGCATCCCGGCCTGAGCACTGCCGCGACGGCGATGAGCCGTCGTCGCGGCGGCGCTGTCGGGGTACGCTGTCGGGCAGAAGGTACGCGTCATGAGGAGGCGCCACATGGATCTGGGCAAGCCGAAGAAGCGACGCACCATCGAGCGGGTCGAGCCTGCGAAGCAGCCCGCCCAGCAGCCGGCCCAGCCGGCCAAGGACGAGGCCGCCGACCGCCGCGACGGCTGACCCGAAGCCTCATCTGCGACCATGGCACTCGCGGTGCTCGGCTTCGTGCTGCTGCTCGTGGTGCCGATCCTGCTCGCGCAACTGCTTGCGGGCGCCCAGCGCAGCGCGAGCCGCATGCAGTGGATGGCGATGGAGGAGGAGTTCTCCATCGAGCCCGAGCAGGCCTACAAGACCGCGCAGGTCCTCGTGGCCCAGGACCTGCGTGACGGGCTGTTCTCCGGGGTCACCGAGGGCAGCGCCTACAGCGCTGACGCCGACGCGGAGTGCCGGCGGGCGCAGTGCGAGCCGCCCGGCATCGACTGCGTCTGCGGCTTCTACGCCTTCCGCTCGCGCGACGAGGCCTACGCGATGCTCGGGCGCACCCTGAGCTACTACGGCGTGCGGCCCACCGCCCTGCTCACCGTCGAGCTCGACGGTGACGTGCTCGAGTACGAGCGCGGCTACCGGGCGGCGCACCAGCGGGTCACCGGCGTCGCCTTCGTCTCCACCTGCGACCTCTGCGAGCGCTTCGGCGATTACGCCGAGGCCGTCGCCCTTGCCGCGAGCTCGACGTTCGTCCCACGGCGGATGAGCGGGCTCGGTCGCCCGACGGTGACCTACCCCGAGGGCTACCTGCCGGTGCGGCCGGTCTGCGAGACCCACCTGCCCACCGACCCCGCCTCGTGGGTGCTCGATCCCGGGGAGCTCTCGACGCTCCTCGGCGCCGACGTGCGGTGGCTGACACCGCCCGGGCAGTCGGGCGTCGCCGCCTGAGCGAGCGGGCCGCGGCGGCGCGGCCGGAGGGGAGCGGGCCGATGGCAGCCACCCACGGGGTGCGCAACCAGCCGCCGCCACGGGTCGGCCACGACGAGCTCGCCGAGGACGCCGCGCTGTCGGAAGCGGTGGCCCGGGAGGGCGCCGGCTGGGCCCTGCCCGGCCTCGGCGCGCTCGGCCGCCTCGTCGGTGACCCCTCCTGGCAGGAGCGCGGCCGCCTCGCCAACGCCCATCCCCCCGAGCTCGTCACCCACGACCGCTACGGCCACCGCCGCGACGAGGTGCGCTACCACCCCGCCTACCACGAGCTCATGGCCGTGGCCGTTGCCCGTGGCCTCGCCGCCTCCCCGTGGGCGCCGGGCGCGCCCGCCGGGGCCCACGTCGCCCGTGCCGCGCGGTACGTGCTCTGGCCGCGGGTGGACTCGGGGACGCTGTGCCCTTCGACGATGACCTACGCGGTCGTGCCGAGCCTGCGCGCCCAGCCCGACCTCGCGCGGCTCTGGGAGCCCCGGGCGGTCACCGGGGTCTACGACCCCGCGTTCGCGCCCGTCGAGGGCAAGGCCGGGGCGACCTTCGGCATGGCGATGACCGAGAAGCAGGGCGGCAGCGACGTGCGGGCCAACACGACGACGGCCGAGCCCGAGGGCTCCGGCGGGCCGGGCGCCGCGCACCGCCTCACCGGCCACAAGTGGTTCTGCTCTGCGCCGATGAGCGACGCGTTCCTCGCGCTGGCCCAGGCGCCCGGCGGCCTGTCGTGCTTCCTCGTGCCGCGCTGGCTGCCCGACGGCACCCGCAATCCCCTGCGCCTCGAGCGGCTCAAGGACAAGCTCGGCGACCGCTCGAACGCCTCGAGCGAGGTCGAGTACGACGGCACGCTCGGCTGGATGGTGGGCGAGGAGGGCCGCGGCGTCGCGGTCATCCTCCAGATGGTCGGCCACACCCGGCTCGACTGCGTGAGCGGCGCGGCGGGCTGGCTGCGCCAGGGCACCGTCGAGGCGGCCTGGCACGCCGCGGGCCGCTGGGCCTTCGGCGCCCCACTGGCCCGCCAGCCGCTCATGCGCGCGGTCCTCGCCGACCTCCACCTCGAGAGCGAGGCCGCGACCGCGCTGGCCCTGCGCCTCGCCCGCGCGTTCGACCGCGCCGAGGACGACCCGCGCGAGGCCGCCTACCGCCGGCTCGTGACCCCGATCGCGAAGTACTGGGTGTGCAAGCGCGCGCCCGCCCACGCCGCCGAGGCCCTCGAGTGCCTTGGCGGCGCCGGCTACGTCGAGGAGTCCGGCCTGCCGCGGCTCTACCGCCAGAGTCCGCTCAACGGGATCTGGGAGGGCTCGGGCAACGTCCAGTGCCTCGACGTGCTCCGGGCGATGGTCCGCAGCCCCGAGTCCGTCGAGGTCGTGCGCGCCGAGATCGCCGAGGCCGCCGGAGCCGAGCCGCGCCTGGCCGCGGCGCTGCGCCGCCTCGACGCCGAGCTCGCCGCGCCGAGCGAGGCCGGGGCGCGCCGGCTCGTCGAGACCGCCGCGCTCGTCCTGCAGGCCTCCCTGCTCGTCGCCCACGCTCCGCCGGCGGTCGCCGACGCGTTCTGCGCGAGTCGTCTCGGGGACGGCGGCGGCCTGGCCTTCGGCGCGCTGCCCGATGGCGTCGACGCCGGGGCGCTCCTCGCGCGCGCCCTGCCGGGTCTGCCCTGAGTCACGGGTTGGGCGCAGGCGCCCGCGCGCGCCTAGGATCGCCGCGACCCGAGAGGCGTGGTGGGGCTCCGAGCCCGGCATCCGCGCCTGCGCAAGCCACGTCCGCCGGCCCTGCCCGGGGCCCTGCCGCTGCGGGCGGCGAGCCGACGAAGGAGGGCCCGCGTGGGCCAGGCCACACCCGACTACGAGGCCGAGTCGCTCGAGCGTCCTCCCGGTCGGGAGGACCCACCCGACTACCGCCACCCCTTCGCCCGGGACTACGACCGTCTCCTGCACGCCGAGGCCTTCCGCCGCCTGCAGGGCAAGACCCAGGTCATCGCCCCTGGCGAGGCGGACTTCCTGCGCACCCGGCTGACCCACACCGTCGAGGTCGGCCAGCACGCCCGCCGTCTCGCCGAGCGTCTCGGCGCGCACCCCGACTGCTGCGACGCCGCGGCGATCATGCACGACTTCGGCCATCCGCCGTTCGGGCACATCGGCGAGGAGGCCCTCTGCGCCGCGGTCGACCGCACCGCGCAGCGCTGGGGCATCGACCCCGCCGAGGTCGGCGGCTACGAGGGCAACGCCCAGACCTTCCGGCTCGTGACCTCGGTGCTCGCCGGCCCCGACGCCCGCCCGGGGATGAACCTCACGCGCGGCACGCTCGACGCCGTGCTCAAGTACCCGTGGTTCCGCGAGGACGTCACCCAGCCGAAGTGGTGCTTCTACCCGACCGAGGCCGAGGTCGGCGCCTGGGTGCGCGCGGGCGTGCCCGACGAGCGCCGCTACGCGCGCAGCTTCGAGGCGCAGGTCATGGACTGGGCCGACGACGTCGCCTACGCCGTGCACGACGTCGAGGACTGGTACCTCGCCGGGGTCTTCCCGCTCGGCATGCTCGCGCAGGCGTCGCGGGCCCGTGAGCGCCTCGTCGAGCAGATCGTCGCCCGCGGCCGCCGGCGCGCGAAGGAGACCCCCGACGGCACGCCGATCGAGGACCCGCGCAGCGACCCCGACGAGGTCGGCCGCGCCGTCGAGGGGCTCTTCACCGACCCCGGAGGCGCCTTCGCCGCCTTCGCCGAGCTCGGTGGGGAGTACGACGGCTCACCCGAGGCCAACGCCGCCCTGCGCATCATGCGCAAGCGCACCTTCGAGCAGTTCACCAACGGCGTCTCCCTCGCCGATCCCGCCGCGCCCGCGCGCCGGCACCACAACGACCTCCACATCCCCCACGAGCTGCGGCTGCGCAACGACGTCCTGCGCGACTGCATCTGGATCTACGTCATCGACCACCCGCGCATGGCGACCTACCAGCGCGGCCAGCGCCGCATCGTCGACGAGCTCTACGAGATCCACGCCGACGCGGTCGCCCAGCAGCCCTCGGCCCTCGGCGTCTTCCCGCGCGACGTCCAGCGCCACCTCGCCGGCCTCCAGGAGGCCGCCGACCGGGCCTCGGCGGTCGAGACCCTGCGGGTGCTCGCCGACCACGTCGGCTCGTTCACCGACTCCCAGGCCGCCCGCCTGCACCGCCGGCTGACCGGCGAGGTCGACACCCCGTTCTTCGACTTCGTCTAGGTTCGGCGGGCAGGGGTGGCCGGTGGCGCTGGCCGACGCCGTCGGCGAGTTCGACGAACGGGACCGCGTGTCGTGACCGTGCGGTCAACGGCTCGCGTGACCCCGACCGCCTCAGCGTGCCCGCGCCGCGCGCAGGCGCTCGCGCCCGACGAGCGCGAGCCCGACCCCGGAGGCGGCGGCGAGGGCCGCCCCGCCGAGGAAGGCCACCGCCGCGCCGCCGGGGCCGGCGGCGACCGCGCTCGCGGCCACCGGCCCGACGGTCTGGCCGAGCCTCGAGCTGCCGACGAACGCGGCGACGACGGTGCCGCGGGCCTCGGCCGGTCCCGCGCCCGCGGCGAGGTCCTGGAGGTTGGGGATGAGCAGGCCCTCGCCGAGCCCGAAGACCGCGACGGCGGCGCCGAGCGCGAGCGGGGACTCGGCGGCGGCGAGCCCGAGCATCGCCACCGCGAGTACCGCTGAGCCGACGACGAGCAGGGGACGGTGGGCCCAGCGCTGCCGCAGCCGGCCGAGTGAGAGCGCCACGGCGGTGTTCGTCACCGCGGGGATCCCCAGCAGCACACCGCGCTCCCCACTCGACAGCCCGAAGGCCTGCTCGGCGTGGACCGGCAGGACCGTGAGCAGCACGCCGAAGATCAGCGCGAAGACGATGAGCCCGCCGAGGAGGATCCCCGCGAGCCGCGGCGCGAGCAGCAGCGGCCCGAGCCGACGCAGTTGCGCGCCGACGCCGATGGCGTCCTCGCGGGAGCCGTCGGCGAGGCCCCGGTGGGCCCACCATGCGGTGAGCAGCGCGAGCGGGTAGGGGGCGAAGGCCGCCCGCCAGTCGAAGGCCTCGACGAGCCAGCCGGCCAGCGCCGGGGTGAGCGCGAGGCAGGTCGTGAGCACCGCGGCGTTGCGGCCGATGAGCCGGGCGCGCTCGGCGCCCTCCCAGTGGTCGCCGATGAGGACGATGACGAGGTTGATGAGCCCGGCGCTGCCGACGCCCTGCAGCAGCCGCAGGGTGACGAGGGCGCCGACGCTCGGCGCGAGGGCGCCGAGGCCCCCGGCCACGCCGAAGAGCACGAGGCAGGGCACGAGCACCCGCCGCCGGCCCCAGCGGTCGGCGAGCGCGCCGATGACCGGCGCGAGGACGATGCCCGGCAGCGTCGCCGCCCCGATGATGAGGCCTGCCTGCGCGGGGCGGCCCCCGACGCCGGCGAGGATCTCCGGCAGCGCCGGGGCGACGAGGGTGTTGACGGTGATGCCCGTCGCGGTGATCGCGAAGAGGAGCGCGAGGCGGGGAGGCGCCGGCGCGGTGGTCGCCGCGCTCACCCGGCGGCCGCGTGGCGGTCGAGCAGCGACCGGACCGCTGCGGCGAGGTCGGTGGCGGTGAACGGCTTGGCGAGGAAGTCGGTGGCGCCGTCGCCGCCGCCCATGACGCGGTGGTCGGTGTAGCCGGAGACGTAGAGCACCGGCAGGCCCGGTCGGTGCTCAGCGAGGGCGTCGGCGAGGCCCGGGCCGTCGAGGCCGGGCATGACGACGTCGGTGAGCAGGAGGTCGATCCCCCCGTCGTGGGCGCGGGCGCGGGCGAGCGCGTCCTCACCGTCGTGGGCCTCGAGGGTGGTGTAGCCGAGCCGCTCGAGCATGCGCACCGTCGTCTGGCGGACGGCCTCGTGGTCCTCGACGAGCAGGATCGTCGCGCCGTCGGCGGGCCTGCGGGCAGCGTCCTCGACGAGGTCGTCGGCCGGTGCCGCCGCGGCCCGGACGCGCGGGAGGAGCACGCGCACCGTCGTGCCGCGGTCCGGCGCGCTGTCGATCTCGACATGACCGCCGGACTGCGTGACGATGCCGTAGGCGCTGGGGAGGCCGAGCCCCGTCCCGGCTCCGGGCCCCTTCGTCGTGAAGAAGGGGTCGAGCGCGCGCTCGACCACCTCGAGGCTCATGCCCTCGCCGTCGTCGGTGACGGTGACGGCCACGTAGTCGCCCGGCGCGACCCCGGGGCGCGCCGTGGCCTCAGCCCCGTCGAGCGTGAGGCGCGCGACCGCCACGGTGATGCTCCCGCCGTCGTCGCAGGCGTCGCGGGCGTTGAGGACGAGGTTGATGAGCACCTGCTGGAACTGGGTGGGGTCGACGTGGACCTGCCCGGCGTCGGGTGCCGCCTCGATGGAGAAGGCGAGGCGCTCCGGCAGGGCGCTGCGCAGCATCGGGGCGACCTCATGGGTGAGCGCCGCCGCCGAGCGCGTCTCGGGGTGCAGGACCTGCTGGCGGCTGAAGGCGAGCAGTTGGGCGACGAGCTCGGCGCCACGCCGCGCCGCGTCGCGGATGGCGGCGACGTCGCGCTGCTCGGCGGCGTCGTCGGCGAGCCCCTCGCCGACGAGCTCGGCGTGGCCGCCGACGACGGTGAGGAGGTTGTTGAAGTCGTGGGCGATGCCGCCGGCGAGCTCGCCGACGGTCTCCATGCGCTGGGCCTGCGTGAGGCGGGCCTCGAGGCGGCGGTGCTCTCCGACGTCGAGGAAGTACCCCGTCATCCCGCGCTCCGAGGGGTAGGCGCGGACCTGGAACCACGTGTCGAGCGGCGGCGGGTAGAACTCCTCGAAGGTCAGGGGGCCCTCGCCGTCGAGCACCCTGGTGTAGGCCTCCTCGAAGGCCGTGCCGCGGGCCTGGGGGAACACCTCGAACATCCGCTGCCCGAGCAGGTCCTCGGCGCGCATGCCGAGGATGCGCAGCATCGCCTCGTTGACGTAGGTGATGCGGTGGTCGCGGTCCATCGTGAAGACGCCGTCGCTCATCGACGCGAGCAGCTCCTCGCGGGCGGCGTGCGCCTCGTCGAGCGCCGTCTGTGCCTGCCGGCGCTCGGTGACGTCGCGGAAGAGCACGAGGACCCCATCGCCGGCCCTCGAGGCGCTGAGCGCGTACCAGGCGTCGAGGCCGTCGGCGTCGTAGCGCACCTCGGTCGAGTACGGCTCGCCATTCTCGACGACGGCGGCGAACGCCTCGAGGATCCCGAGCGTGGCGTGGCCGGGGCGCTCGTCGAGCATCCGGCGAGGCCCGGAGTCGACGTCGAGTCCCACCATGCGCCGCCCCGCGGGGTTCATGAACGTGCGCGTGAAGTCGACGAGGCGACCGGCGGGATCTCTCACCGCCTCGTAGACGACCACGCCGGCGTCGCTGCCCCAGAGCGCCTGGAGCAGCGCCGCCCGGTCCAAGGCCGGGTCGTCCTCCGGTCGCAGGGGGCTCGTCATGATCGCTCGGGCAGGCTCAGCGCTCGTAGGTGCCGACGAGGCGGTTCATCTCGAGGACGTGGCCGTCGAGGCGCTCGAGGAGCTCGAGCCGCGAGAGGCCGGGTCCGTCGGTGATCGCGGTGTCGAGGGCGTAGAGGAAGAAGAAGTAGTGGTGGATGCCGTGCCCGGGTGGCGGCATCGGGCCGCCGTAGCCGGTGGCGCCGAAGTCGGTGACGCCCTCGGTGAAGGCGCCGCCGCCGTTCTCGGCGATGCCCCCGGCGTCGGCGGGGATGCCGTAGACGACCCAGTGGGTGAAGCCGTGGGGCAGCGGGGCGTCGGGGTCGTGGCAGACGACGGCGAGCTCGCGGGTGCCCTGCGGCACGCCGTGGAAGACGAGCTCGGGCGAGTCGTCGGCGCCCTCCCCGGTGAAGCGCGAGGGGATCGGTGCACCGACGTCGAAGGCGGGGCTCGTGATCGCGAGGTCGGCGATGGACAGGGGCATGCGCGCACCTCCAGAGGTTGGTGCCTCGGGCATCAACGGGTTCTACCCGACCTCCCCTCCGCTGACCCTCGACCGTTCGTCCACACCCGCCGCGGGCCGATCCGGTCGCGCCGGCCCCCGCGTCGCCGAGGCTGGATGCTCCACGGCCCGCACCGTCGCGGGCTCAGGTGACCGCGAGCGCGGCGAGGGGGTGGCGGTGGACGGCGACCGTTGGGGCAGCATCGCGGCCGGCAGCCTCGTCGACGGCATGCGCCAGGAGATCGCGACGGTCGGCTGGGCCGCGTCGCGCGTCGTGGCCGCGGCCGGCGACGAGACGACGGTGGCCGCGTGGCTCGAGCCCGGTGCCGACGAGGGCGAGGGGCTCGCGGAGGTGCTCCTGCTCGCGGCCGCGTTGGGCTCGGACCGCATCGTCCATGCCGGTCTCGCCCGGGCGGGCGGTGCCGCGGCCGCTGTGTGTGACGGCCCCGGCGGCCGACGCGCCGCGGAGGGGGTCGCGCTCGCCGTCGAGGCCGTCGAGGGCACCGGTGGTGCCGTGACCCGGCGTGCCTGGCGCCATCCCGTCGAGGAGGCCGGCGGGCGGCCGCGGCTCGGTCGGGGCGGGGAGGTCGTCGCCGGGCAGAGCCCCGTCGCCGCGGGCCTCGCCGCCGCGGTCGGCCTCGTCGGTGCCCTCGGTGACGCTCCGGCGGTCGCCGCGTTGCTCGCCCGCTGCTGCGCCCGCGGGCATGACCTCCTCGTCACGGTCCCCCTCGCCGCGAGGCTGCTCGTCGAGGCGGGCCCCGAGCCGTGAGCGCCGTCGCAGTGCCCCGTGCCGACCGGCGCCTCAGCCGTCGGTGCCCTCGTCCTGTCCCCGCGCACGCAGCACGACGACGGTCGCGCCGAAGAGGATGAGCCCGGCGAGCACGACCGGCCAGATCCCGAAGGATCCGACGACGTGCTCGACGGCGCGCCGGCTCTGCGAGGTCGGGTCGGCGAGGACGAGGGCGACGAAGGCCGCGGCGAGCAGGGTCGCCCCGATCGCGACGGCGTTGCGCAGCGGCCCCTCGAGCTCGGCGCGCTCGCGGAGGATCCGGCCGGCCTTGACGATGCGGTTGACGCGCAGCACCCGCACCGCGCCGACGAAGCGCACGAGCCGTAGCAGCTGCAGCGGCCCGACGGCGAAGACGACGGCGAGGAGCGCGAGCAGCGTCACCCCGAGCAGGAAGCGGTTCTCCTTGAGCCAGCGCCGCCGGTCGCGGGCGAGCCAGAAGAGGATGACCGACTCGGCGGTGAGGACGCTGAGCGAGGCCCAGTTGAGGACCTGGCCGACGTGGGACAGCGGCGGCTCGCCCATCGACAGGAACACCGCGGGGATCGAGGCGACCGCGGCGACGACGACCGGCACGGCGAGGCGCTGCTCGACCCGGTGCAGGCGCGGGTCGTCGGCCTCAACGGCCTCGGTGCTCTGCGGCGGGTCCCCCGGCCGCCCCTCTGCGGCGCTCATGACTCCTCATCGTAGGTCCCGAGGCGGACTGGCCCAACGGTGACCTCGCGAGTCGGGTGCGACCTCCACCGCGCCGGAGGTCGGGTCGCCGTGGGGCCGCTGCGCACCCGGGCGACGGTGGCTGCGACGGGCCCGGCAGGGGTACCCTGCCGCACCGATGCCTGCCAGGGATGACGCGCCGCTGACCGGACGCCTCGTCGTCGCGACCCCCGACCTCGCCGACGAGAACTTCGAGGGCGCCGTCGTGCTCATCCTCGAGCACGAGGCGGAGGGCGCGCTGGGGGTCATCCTCAACCGCACCCGCGGGATCGACGTCGTGAGCCTGCTGCCGGCCTGGCACGACCTCGCGGCCGCTCCCGCGGTGCTCTTCAGCGGCGGTCCCGTCCAACCCGACGAAGCGGTCATCTGCCTCGGCCGGTCGGCGACGCCCGCGCAGCCGGTGACCACCGACCTCGGCGTCGTCGACCTCGAGCGCGGCCCCGAGGAGCAGGCCGACGTCACCGCGGTGCGCCTGTTCACCGGCTACGCCGGATGGGGGCCCGGCCAGCTCGAGGAGGAACTCGAGGCAGGCTCGTGGTTCGTCGTCGAGCCGGCCGCCGAGGACCCGCTGACCGCCGACCCCGACGGGCTGTGGCGTCGGGTGCTGCTGCGCCAGGGCGGGATCTTCCTGACGGTGACCGAGGATCCGAGCCTCAACTGAGCGGCGGCACACTGCTCTCGCTGCCGCGCTGGCAAGGCCGTGCGCGCTGGGGCGCGCTCGTCGCAGGCTGTCTCGTCGCCGGCGGCGGCATCGCGCTCACGCTGCTCGCCGACCTCGGTGTCGGCCCCTACGACGTCCTCAACTCCGGCGTCGCCAGCCGGCTCGGCGTGACCTTCGGGCTCGCGAGCGTCGTCGTCTCGACGCTCTTCGTCGCGGTCGGCTGGCGGCTCGGCGCCTCGGTCGGCCCCGGCACGCTCGTGGCGATGCTCGGCATCGGTCCGTCCGTGGACGCCTGGAGCCTGCTGCTGCCCGGAGCGGTCGACGGGCTCGTCGTGCAGGCGGGCCTGCTCGCCGTCGGGCTCGTGGCGATCGCCCTGGGACTCTCCCTCGTCATCGCCGCCGACCTCGGCGCGGGCCCGATGGAGGTCGTCATGCTCGGGCTGTCGGGTCGGGGCGTGCCGCTGCGCTGGGTGCGCACGAGCCTCGAGATCGGGGTGTTCGCGACCGGTTGGGCCCTGGGCGGGCAGGCCGGCGTCGGCACCGTCATCATCGCCCTGGCGATCGGCCACCTCATCGCGGCGTTCGTGCCCTCCGACGTCGGCGCCGGCGCCGGCCGGCGCGCCCGGCCATAGGAGCTTACGTCGGCGCTGGCGAGGGGGCGTCGGCGGCGGGCGCTGGTGGCGTTGGCGGTGTCGGTGGTGGGTGTCTGTCAGGTCGGGTGTCGGCGCGGTGCACGCCGCCGGATCGGCAGCGCGCAAGGGGCCATCGAAGAAATCCACACGATCCACGAAAAACCCTTGACAACACCCCCACACCCACCGCATACTTCGAACATGCATTCGACAACGCAGCGGCGACAGCACCACCCCCACCCCACCAGCCGCCGACGCCCCCACACACCCGCCGCCGC
>Ga0207421_10003700_pt1 | contig 18064 bp, 16 predicted proteins | sample SodLakKL_010_SED_4_FD_187542 | JGI IMG/M metagenome (GOLD analysis project Ga0207421, IMG submission 187542) | Alkaline sediment microbial communities from Lake Tanatar, Kulunda Steppe, Russia - 8KL_010_SED (SPAdes) (version 2) | ecosystem: Environmental > Aquatic > Non-marine Saline and... | reverse complement strand
AGCCCGCTTAATGCCTTCTCTAAGTCCCCCGGACTTATCTTGGCTGCTCAGCCGGAGTACTCAGACATGTTCATCAGGTTTACCTGATCCTGTGTCATCTCTGCATCTCCTTTCTATTACAGCCCTGCTTCGGGCCTGGGGTTGGCGGAGGGGGAGGGAATCGAACCCCCCGCGGCAACTTGAGTTACCGCCAACGGATTTGAAGTCCGCGAGACCCACCAGGGCCTATCCGCCTCCAAGCCCATTATAGCATATCATAATATGCTATTTAAGGTTTATTGTATTGGACTTTTTATTAAATTCGTTAAAGCTTTTCAGGGCCTCGCTCTTGCCCTTTATGGTGCCGCCTTCTCCGGCTTCCAGTTTCCAAGCCCGCTTTAGGCCGTCCCTGCATTCTTTTTTAAAAAGCCCCGGTTGCCATTCAACACATGCTGAAGGCTTGAAGTTATGTATGAAACAGGTTGCTGCCTTTTCTCCGGGTGAACGCTTCAGGAAAACGCAACCGTGCTCGTTGTGGCGCACTAGGAAGCTTGAACTTCCGGGCCATCTTTTATCAAGGTACCGTTCATGAAATTCTTCCCACTCGAGGCCAAGTGTATCACATATACTCACTGCTTCCAAAAGGCTCAGCCTCACATTATAGCGCTGGCAGCATTCCCCGCAAAGGAAGCAGGTGCCTGTATAGTGCTGTTCTATGTTATTTGAGTCGATGTCTTTCAATGTTTTGAGTCCGTTTAACGATAAAGCCCTTTCATTCTAATGTATTCGGCTACATTTTCAGGCACTAAACCTGATATTTGCTGGTCTTTTATGATTCTTTCACGTATCTCTGATGCACTTATATCAATCAAAGGGACATCAAGAAGTACGGTCCTTTTCGATATCCCGGGTACGTCCTTCTCCAGCTGCTCCATAACCGGCTTTTCTGCACCCGGTCGGGGTACCGCTGCCAGAAAACAGTTTTTTATTATCTCTCCGGGTTTATGCCAGTATTTAAACTTTAGCAGATTGTCCCAGCCCAGGATAAAGTACAGCTCGTCTCCGGGCATTGCTTTACTCTGCAACTCTTTTATTGTTTCAGCTGTGTAGGTTGTCCCGGGGCGTTCCGCTTCCAGGGTTGATACAGTAAAGCCATCCTCGTCCTGAACGGAAAGGCTGACCATGTGAACTCTTTCTTTTACCGGGGTAATTTTTGAATCGCCTTTCATCCTGGGGTTGCCTGCAACCATAAATATCACTGTATCCAGGCCCAGTTCTTCCTTAACTACCCTGGCTATCTCTATATGGCCTTTATGTGGCGGGTCAAAGGTTCCGCCTAAAATTCCCAGTTTCAACCTGCTACCACCTCCACTCAAAATTTCCCAGTTTTATTATATCGCCCTGTTTTATATTCTGTTTTTTCAATTCTTTTAACCCGCCTCGCTTTTGTATCAGGTTCCAGAGCTGACGCCTGGCTTCAGGGTCATCAGCCAAAGAGCCGTCTGCTATGCGTTTTAAATGGGTATCGATTATTTCGTAGCCGGCTTCTGTTTTAATGGCTTTTAGCCCGGTTTCTTTTGGTTTTGGTTTAAACACCTTTTCTCCAGAAAGAGGTTCTTCTGGTTTTTCTTCGCTCTGCTCGATTAAATTCCTGGCAATGGTATCCATCAGGCCTTCTACTCCTTCACCTGTCAATGCCGATATAAATTTTGGTTCATGTCCCTCCACTCCGAAATCCCTTACTATTTTACCGATATTTGATTTTACTTCGGGTATGTCAATTTTATTTATCGCCAGAATCTGCTTTTTGTGAGTCAATGACTGATCATATAAAGCCAGTTCCCTATTAACTGTGTTAAAGCTCTCCAGCGGGCTCTGGGAACTTCCATCTACGAGATGAACCAGTAACCTGGTGCGGATAATGTGCCTTAGAAACTCAAACCCGAGCCCTTTTCCGCCCGCTGCCCCTGATATCAAGCCGGGTATATCAGCCATGGCAAATAGCGTTTGTTCCTTTTCAACCATACCCAACACCGGCTCAAGAGTTGTGAACGGATAACTGGCAATTTTCGGTTTTGCCCTTGAACACATTGAAAGTAATGAAGATTTACCTGCATTAGGCAAGCCTATAATACCTACATCTGCGAGTAATTTTAGTTCCAATAACATATATTTTTCTTCTCCGGGGCTGCCGGTCGATGCCAGTTTTGGTGTCTGGTTGGTAGACGAGGCAAAGTGAACATTGCCAATGCCTCCTTTACCCCCTCTGGCCGCCGTTAATTCTTCTCCTTCCCGGTTCAGGTCAGCTAACAGATAATGATCATTCTCCCGGGTTATATCAGTTACTACAGTGCCGGGGGGAACTTCCAGCGTCAGTGTATTACCTGTTTTACCATGTTTTTTCCTTTTTTGACCATGGCCGCCGTTTTCTGCTGTAAATTCTTTATTATAGTAGTATTTCTTTAAACTGGCTTCGTTTCTGGTTGCTTTTATAATAACATCCCCTCCTTTTCCTCCATCGCCACCATCCGGACCTCCAAAAGGAATAAATTTCTCCCTTCTGAAACTTACTATGCCATTTCCTCCGTTACCAGATTTAATATGTATTATTGCTCTATCAAACATATATTATTTACCCCTGTGTTTTTAGAAGGGTTTAGAAGTATGATTTGTTTATTATCAGTAATAATAACATAGTAAAGAGCAGTTGATATAACATTACCAAAAATCAATATGTGGTTGAGAAAGAGTTATCAAAAAAGAAAAGAGACTATAAGAAATAAAGGTTAATTTTGCAAAAAAACAGGCATAAAGCGAATAAGTTGTGCAAAAATTTTTAAAGACAATCAGAAACTTATCGGAAAAGATTAAAACAAGAAAAAGAGATTATTTATTATCAAACAGTTGTTGGAAATCAACTAAGAGAAGCAGGGTCGAGATTGTTTTTTATAGATTCCAGCCTGCGTTTTAAAAAGGGGTCATTACTTATCTCACTTTCCAGTTTTTCACACGCATGACTCACAGTAGAAGCGTTGCGACCGCCAAGCATGGAGCCTATCTGACACAGGGGGTAATTATGATAACTTTTCAATAAATACATGGCGAGTTGCCGGGCCAGAGAGGTAGTTTTATCACGACGCCTTCCAGTAAGGTCCTCCGGCTTTAATGAAAAACAGGCAGCAACTTCACGGATTATGGCATCAGCAGATAGTAAGCCATTGCCAGATTTGCCGATATCAGGAATAGCCTGCATGGCAACCTCGGGAGTTATATCAGTTTGGAGCAATCTCGAATAAGCAATGATACGGTTTAAGGAGCCTTCAAGCTCACGTACGTTTTGTCTTATTTGTCCGGCAAGAAGCTCGAGCACTTCAGGAATTATAGTTATGCCCTCTCGTTTAGCCTTGGCCGCTAAAATTGCCATGCGGGTTTCAAAATCCGGTGGCTGGATGTCAACCGTCAAGCCCCACTCAAAACGCGAGCGGAGGCGGTCTTCGATAAGAGGCATTTCTTTGGGCGGCCTGTCGCTCGACAGGACTATTTGTCTGGAGCCGTTGTGCAACTCATTAAAGGTGTGGAAAAAGCACTCCTCGGTTTGTTCCTTACCGCTTATAAACTGTATGTCATCAACGAGGAGCATATCCACGCTGCGATAACGGTTTCGAAACTCTTCTCCGCAACCTGAACGAATTGAATTGACAAAATCGTTGGTAAACTGTTCCCCGCTTACATAGAGAGCCTGTAGATTATTTGAAGCGGATGCATGTCCCATAGCATGCATCAAATGGGTTTTCCCCAGTCCGACCCCCCCGTAAATAAACAGGGGGTTGTAAAGTTGTCCAGGCCCCCTGGCTGCGCTTAAAGCAACTGAATGGGCCAGTTCGTTACCGAATCCAATAACGAAGCTGTCAAAAGTGTAGCGGGGGTTAAAGCGATGGTGAACTGCTGCACCCCGGCCTGAAGAGTTGCTTTCTCGACGGTAGTAATCACAGGATTCTCCATTTGGGCCGCTCACCTTAAAACATACTTTTAAATCTGTTCCGGCAAGGCGCATCACCGTCTTTTCAATGAGTGACAGCTGGCTGGATTCAAGGTACTCAGCCACAAAAGAGCTGGGAACCCCAACGGTGAAAACGCTGCCATTGAATTCCAGGCCATGAGTGTTTTTTAACCAGGTATTGTAATTGGGGCGCGTCATTTGAAGTTCAAGTTCTCCAAGGACCGCCTGCCAGATTTGTTGAGCCGAAGGCATATGTGAACCAGCACCCCTAACGTTTATATTATAAAAATGGCAAAACCCGGCCCGCCGGGTAGTAGTGGACGGTAACAGTAAAAATGATTTCAGCAAGAAACTGGTAAAGCGGGGATAATGTTAACAGTAAGCCGCGACTCGGAGCAAGGCTTTTGTGGCGAACTGGCCGTTACTTGCTCCGCTGGAGGTCTTTTGAAAGCTCGCTTTTACAACCGAATTCGCTTTAAATGGAGAGCTTGTATTTGAGAAAAACATGGGCAAAAAATAAAATCTCTTTATGTTTACCAGGGCCTGAAATAGATAGTTTAAAGCAAAGAGACTAAACTTTAAGAATCATGGCAAATTATGTTATATTAGATTTATAAACCAAGCGCTTTGCCTTTACAGGGAGGGATCGCATAGTGGTCTAGTGCGGGCGCCTGCTAAGCGCTTACGCCGGGAAATCGGCGTCGAGGGTTCGAATCCCTCTCCCTCCGCCATTCAACGAACCAGTCTCTTTGAATCAGGCAATGGTCCCGGTGTGTATATTCAAAAAAGCATCGTCAAACTTAATTAAAGCCCGGTATTATATTAACCCCTGGAAAAATTGGAAACATGCCTTCATATTATATCTGGACGATAGGTTGTCAGATGAACAGGGCAGAGTCAGAGCGACTCTCGGCCCTTCTTGACAGCCAGGGTTACACAGGGGCGCCAGGAGCCAACCAGGCCGACCTGGTCATCATTAACAGCTGTGTGGTGAGGGCCAGCGCTGAAAACAGGGTCGTTAATAAGTTGATGCTTTTAAAACACATCAAGCAAAGCCAGCCGCACAAACAAATAGCCCTCACCGGCTGTTTTGTCCCGGATGATATCAAAGCATTAAAAAAACGCTTTCCGTTTGTAAATTATTTTTTCAAGGCCGGAGAGAGGCCCGACCTTCCGGACCTTGAAGCTCCCGGGGAACCCTGTCTGCCCCGGGAGGCTGGCCTGAGAAGCCTTGTGCCTATTATTCAGGGATGCAACAACTTTTGCAGTTATTGCATAGTTCCTTACCGCCGGGGCAGAGAAAAGAGCCGGCAACCCGGAGAAGTGCATGAAGAAGTAGCGGAGCTGGTGGCCAGAGGTGCCAGAGAAGTGATATTACTCGGCCAGAACGTTGATTCTTACGGGCAGGACCTGGAGAGTAAGGCTGACCTGGCAGGCCTGCTGGAAAGTTTGAACACCATCAGGGGCCTCCAGCGTATACGCTTTCTAACCAATCATCCCAAGGACATGAGCCTGAGGCTGATCGAGACTATGGCCTCACTGGATAAAGTTTGCGAACAGGTAAACCTGCCGGTTCAGTCCGGAGACAACAGTATTTTAAGGGCCATGAAAAGGGGCTACACTGTTGAGCTGTTTAAATCGCTGGTTGGCAGGCTGCGAAATACCGTCCCCGGTGTTGCCATAACCACCGACATTATTGTGGGCTTTCCCGGCGAGGAAGAGAAGCAATTCCAGAATACACTGGCGCTTCTGGCAGAGCTGCGCTTCGACAGTGTCCATATAGCCCGTTATTCTCCGAGGGAGCAAACACTGGCCAGTTCCCGTTATAAGGACATTATCACAGAGATTGAAAAAAAACGCCGGGCCGGACTTGTAGAAGAAAACCAGACTGAGATATCCAGAGAAATCAATAAAGGCCTGATTGGTAAAACAGTCGAAGTTCTGGTGGAAGGCAGGAAAAAAGGCAAATGGTATGGACGCAGCCGTTCTGACAAACCAGTTTTTTTTAAACACGAAGATAATTGGTTCGGGAAGCTTGTCCCTGTTAAAATAGAGCAGGCCAGCCCGTGGTCTTTAACAGGCTGTGTAAATATAAACAGCCAACAATTTAAGGAGGATAATTAATGCTAGACCCACAATCTTTAATGCTGCTTTTGTTCCTGGTGCTTATGTTTGCCATGTTTTATTTCCTGATAATCCGCCCGCAGCGCAAGCGGCAGCAGGAGCATCAGGCGCTTGTATCCAGTCTTAAAACAGGCGACAGGGTTATAACCATTGGAGGAATCCACGGAACAATAGATTCAATGACCGAGGACAGCGTGGTCTTGAAGGTAGAATCCGGGGCCACCATGCGTATGTCGCGTTCAAGCATAGCTTATCGCCATGATGAATCCGGCACAGTATAAATCATCGGTACAGGGGTTGTAAATACGCATTACACCTACATTATCATAGGCAGCGGCATAGCCGGCCTGTATACAGCAATACTTGCCGCCAGGCACGGTCGTGTACTTCTGGTCACCAAGGGAAAATTGAGTGATTGCAACACACGACTGGCACAGGGCGGTATTGCCGCAGCTATCGGCCCCGGGGATTCGCCTGCCGTACACTTCAGAGACACGGTAAGGGCCGGAGCGGGTTTGTGCGATGAGGTTGCCGTTCGAATCCTGACCGAGGAAGCCGCCGAGCGTATTGCTGACCTGGTTCAGCTCGGGGTTGACTTTGACACTATAGAAGGTCAAATTGCACTAACCCTGGAAGCAGCTCATACCTGGCCACGAATTCTACATGCCGGCGGAGACACGACTGGTGCCCGCATTGAAGAGGCTTTAAGTGCCAGGGCCCGGAACTCTTCAATTGAGCTGGAAGAAGAAGCACTGGTAACAGATCTGATTGTCCACAGGAACACTGTTACCGGTATAAAGATTTTTGATAAAAAAAGCCACACAGAAAAAGAATTTGCGGGCCAGTTTGTTATTCTGGCAAGTGGAGGCGCTGGCCAGATCTATAGCCTCACCACCAATCCCGCAGTAGCTACTGGAGACGGAGTGGCTCTTGCTTTCAACGCCGGAGCAAGAGTGGGGGACATCGAATTTTTCCAGTTCCACCCTACCGCGCTATGTTTGCAAGGAGTATCACCTTTTTTAATATCCGAAGCAGCCAGGGGTGAAGGAGGCTTGCTTGTTAACGCCTGCGGCGAGCGTTTTATGCCGGCATATGCACGGGAGGCAGAACTGGCCCCAAGGGATGTAGTTGCCAGAGCCATAGCCAATGAGATGGCAAAAACAGGTGCCGATAAAGTGTATCTTGATATAAGGCATTTGACGGAGCAGCGCATAGCCGCCCGCTTTCCTCAGATTTACCGTTTTTGCTCTGAAAATGGCCTTGATATTTCCAGAGAGTTAATTCCGGTGTCCCCGGCTGCCCATTACATGATAGGCGGTGTAATTGTTAATTACCGGGGTGAAACTGACATAAAAAATCTTTTTGTGGCCGGGGAGGCCGCATGCACCGGTGTTCATGGCGCCAACCGGCTGGCATCTAATTCACTCATGGAGGTGCTTGTTTTTGGCCGGCGCATCATTGATTCTACAATCGGCAAAGCAGGGCCTCGTGAACCGAAGCCGAGTCGAGTTGAAGATCTTTACGGCCTCACGGCCGGCCGGGAGGTCTCATCAGGTGAAAAAGTGCCCTCGCTCGAGCAGCTTCAAAACCTGATGTGGCAAAAAGCCGGCATAATAAGAAACCAGGGAGACTTGAGAGATGCAAGGGATGAACTGGCTGGCTGGAGCCGGGCACTTGATCAAAGCCACGACAGAAAAAGCTGTGAGATGAGAAATCTGGTGCTTGTATCCCGTATGCTGGTGGAGGCAGCTTTTATACGTAAAGAAAGCCGTGGTGCACACTTCTGCACAGATTATCCTGAACCAGAAGAGGGGTGGCGCAAGCATATCGTTTTCAAAAAGGAGCAGGGCATTGATTGAAAAATATCAGGAGTCTGAAATAGCAAACATCATCAATCGCGCACTAACAGAAGATGCAGCCTGGCAGGACGTCACCAGTGAAAGCGTGATCCCTGAAGAGCTGGAGTCAAGCGCAGTTATAACTGCAAAAGAAACGGGGGTGCTGGCTGGCATCGATATTTGCTGCCAGGTTTTTCAGGAAGTTGATGCGGGCCTGGATGTAAAAAAGATTCTTCCGGAGGGGTCGAGCATCAAAAAGGGGGATGTAGTCGCAACTATCAACGGGAAAACAAGGGGCACCCTTGCCGCTGAGCGCACCGCTCTTAATTTTCTGGGCCGGCTTTCCGGCATCGCCAGCCTGACTGCCAGCTTTGTTAAAGAAGTCGAAGGCCTGCCCTGCTATATTTCCGACACTCGAAAAACTACTCCCACCCTCAGGTTGATTGAAAAACAGGCGGTAAAAACAGGTGGCGGGCACAATCATCGCATGAACCTCGGAGACGGAGTATTGATAAAAGACAATCACCTGGCCGCCCTAAAGGCCACCGGGCTTACCCTTGCCAGCGTTGTCAATAAAGCCAGGCAGGAAATTGGACCCGGGACTAAATTGGAGGTAGAAGTTACCACCTTCGAAGAAGCTATTGAAGCGGCTAGAGCCGGGGCGGATATTTTGATGCTGGACAACATGGGCGTTGAAGAAATGCGGCGAACCGTTGAAGCCATTGCCGGCAGGGCAAAGGTAGAAGCTTCGGGCTGTATAACGCTTTCAAATGCTCGCCTGGTAGCCAGTACAGGGGTAGATTATATTTCAGTAGGCGCCCTTACTCATTCTGCCAGAAGCCTTGATTTCAGTCTGGAGATAACTCGGCCTAGGCCCTGTTAAAAAACAAGCTGTAAAAACCCGAGCCATTTTAATAGAGGGCATTACCTTTTATTTAGCCACTGTTTTAACCGCCTGCTCATTTCTTCCCAGTGTGTTCCGCGCCAGTAAACGCGACGGCAGCAAGGGCACTCACGAAAGAGCTTCTGGGTTTTGGCAACGTATGGCGGGACGCGGTTTCTGGCAGCCTGAACATCGAGCTCGGCAAGTGGCTGGTTGCACTCAATACAAACCGAAAAGGGCTTGTAGTCCGGCTGTATATTAAGCTCCAAAAATAACTGCCTTAACTGTTCACGGGCTGAGTCGCTTGTGAAGGTGATCACCTTCAGCTGTCCCGACCTGGCAGGCCTGTGGTTTGCTATTGAGGTGTCCCGGGTGAGAACGATCCTGCCCTCCCTCAGGGCAATGCTTATCAAGAGGCGGTCTTCTCCGTCATTGAAAAACCGGGCGTCATATCCCATCAACCGCAGCCACCTGGCAGTTTTGCCCATGTTGGCGTCGACAATGAAGCCGGGCTCGCTAAAAAGCGCCATGGTGCATTTACACGCTTATTTCCATGCCTTCGAAGGCAGGGATTATTTCAGCACCGAGCCGGCTTGCCACCCGGTCGATCTCCTGTCTTATTTCTTCTTCAAGAGCGGCATACATATGCACGCATACAACCCTTGGCAGGCTCCCGTTAATTTTCAGGTAACTACCAAGTTCGGCTTCAAGCAGTTCAGGGGTGAGATGTTTTGAAGAGTGGCCGAAAGCTGTATACCGGTTGGAGGCTGTGACCTCCACTATTATCATGTCGAGGGAGGTGCCAGAAATGTTATTTGCAAAACCGGGGCCGGTGTCACCGGTGTATAAAAGCGAGCCCTTGCCTGGCTCGGCAACACAGTAGCCGATGGAAGGTACCGAGTGAGGCATGCTCAGGGGCAGTACGCTCCATTTGGAAAGTTCAAAGCTCTGGCCGGGGTTAGCGGCATTAAACTTGAAAGCGGGGTTTTCTTCGGGGCGCCGGGTAAAGCAAGGGTAAACATCGCCATTAATAAAAGAGGCTGACAGAACCTCGAGCGTTTCTGACAGTGCATATACCGGAACAGATCGCTGGTTCAGGTAAAGGTTCATCCCCAGTGCCGGAATATCACGAATGTGGTCATAGTGATGGTGGGTCAGCAGAATGGCTTTCAGCCCAAGCTGCTCCTCGAAATTGAGGCTGGAAGTAAGAGAGCCGGCATCAAGGACAAGTTCATTGTTAATTAAAATACCCGAAAGGCGGCTGTTTGCTGATTCAGTGTTGTGAGCTCCCAGAATTCTTACCTGCATGCTTGTTAAGATCCTCCAGTGAATTTAGAGCAACGCTTTAATTGTGCTAAAATACAGTGTAACCAAACCTTCACCTCGAGTTCAATTCAGGCTCAAGTTGACAATGATTTGATGCCGTTATAAAATGGCAAATTGTTCACCCTGGCAGCGTAGCTCAGTGGCAGAGCAGGGGACTCATAAGCCCTTGGTCGGTGGTTCAAATCCACCCGCTGCCATTTCCCCGACCTGTTCCAAATAATATTATAGAGGAGAAAAATGCCTTTGTATTCATATAAGTGTAGAAAATGTGGTAATGAGTTCGAGCTCCTGCTCCCCATGCATACTGACCATGGAAGCCTGGAGTGCCCGGACTGCAAAGAAAAGAACCCCGAGCGCATATTCTCCGGCTTTAGTTGCGGCAGCAGTTGCAATTCAGCTTCACGTTTTAGCTGAGGCTAACGATGAGCCGGGGCAGTTTGTCCCGGTGGCTGCTGGCCCGATCTAAGATTCCGGTTCAAATAAACCCATCGCTACTTGCATATGTTGCGCGTCGATAAATAATAAAAAAAGGTGTTTTTAACAGTGGAAATTGGTCTGCTCATTATAGGTGCAATAATAGTCTTTTTCCTGATCTTTAGGTTTCTTGGTAGCTGCCTGGTGAGAATCATTCTTTCTGCCGCTGTTCTGATTGCAGCAGGGCTGGTGATTTATTACCTGCTTACGGGCTAGGCAGCATCAAACAACTACACAGCCTGAAGATAGTTTATTTAAATACGTTTTGGCTCATGTTTCAACCGCGTTACTTCCCAGTTTTCATCGACCCATAATCCGATGACCTGGGTCATTATGCCCCAGGACCGCACGGCCCTGACAGCTTTATATATCTGTTCCAGTCGGGCTTCTTTGCCCGCTGGATTTCCGGCACAATCGTGATGCGCAACGATAGCAACAAGGCTTGAATTATGGCGGGTTGCCGATATTTTTAAGTAGTTTTTGACCGTTTCAATACTCATACGGTCTTTAGCTTCTGCCAGCAGTCGCTCCGGTGCAGGCCCGGTAATCATGTCTACATAATCAGCGCCGTATTGCTTTTTTAACCATTCCATTACGGGTATTTGTACCCTGCCATCCATGCAGTTAATCGCGGTTGCAAATTTGTATTCAGTCATAGTTAACCTGCCAACCGAATAACCCTTCATGGTTTTTGGGGCAGTATTTTCGGCTCTCGTCAAGCTGTTGCTCAATTACCAAGTTTTTTAATTCTCCTTTTTGGCTTCAATCGTTCCGTTTATACAAATCGTTGCTTCCTGGATAGGAATGTTCTTGCCCGGTGAAAGAAGTGCCTTCTTTGCTAATTTCTTCATTTATTCTTATTATTTTCCGGGCAATTTTTGAAGCCATATAGAGCACCTCTTGGTTGTTTTGAAAATGAATTATATCACGCAATCATTTTTCCAACATGATTAAATATAACCGCTCCTCAGCCTTAATCTTTCAGCAATCACTCTTCGTCAAGCTTTGCCTGGATTACCTTTACAATTCCGCTCTTGAAATTACCCGACTTATGTTCCGTTAAGCCGTGTTCATGTAATATGCTTTTTAGCCCGCCGGTGGCGGTAAAATCTTTAAACCCCCGGTAATGAGTGCCCCCGGCCATAAACTCAATGCTTCTGGCAAGCAATGCCCAGAAATTATTTGGCAATGGAATATTGAAATCTACCAGTACAACCGACCCATCTTTTTTGACAACCCTTTTAATCTCGGCAACTACTCTGTTTCTTATAGCCTTCTCTTTATCATGAAGGCCGAAAGATATGGAAACATGATCAAAGCAGTTGTCCTCAAAAGGCAAAGCTGTTGCATCTGCAAGGTAAAAGCAGGCGTTTTCCAGGCCGAGGCCCCTTTTTTCTTTGATTCCCGCGTTCACCATGGCTGCGCTGTTGTCAACGCCTGTGGTCAGGAGCCCCTGCCTTGCATACTCAATAACCTGCGCTCCGGTTCCACAGCAAACATCCAGCACCCCTTCGCAGGGTTTCATACCGCAAAATGCGGGCAGCATTTGCCTGACGCTTAGTAGAACCGGGTCAATAATAATCTGATAACCGTTTTTTGGCATTTTTATTGATCGATTGTGTCCGGATAGCGGCAGAATGGCCAATTATACCACTGAACCACCTCCTGTGCGTTGTTCAGGGGCGGCCACCCTTTAATAACTGGCTGGTGCCTGCCAGCCTGGCAATAGAGATGAGGGGTAGCGCTTCTTGCCAAAGCTATATCATAATAATGGCAATACCGGGACACAAATGCCATATAGAAGGGGATTTTTTTTCATTACTTTAGAAATGCTTGCTGTATTGGGAACCAAGGTAGCCCGACCTGATTTTTAGGGTTAAATAATATATAATAATATTTGTTGGCCGGGGGTAAAAATAGCCTATTGAGGTTTAAAAATGCCGATATATCAGTATAAGTGTAAAAAATGTGGCCATGATTTCGAACTGTTGTTGCCTATGGGCACCAACCATGAAGAGATAAATTGCACGTCTTGCGGCCTCAAGGAAACAAAGCGCATTTATGCGCCTTTTGGCTTCAAGGGCAGCAGCAGCGGTGGTGGCGGCACAAGCTGTTCATCTGGATGTAGCGGTTGCAGTGGCTGCTAGCCAGGCAATTAAAAAGCCTTATTAACCGCAAAAAGAAGAATCGTTATAAAGAAAAACGGCCAGTAAATAGTTACTGGCCGTTTTTTAACCGGGTTGAGGCTTATATTAGTACATGTCCCCCATGCCCATGCCGCCGCCCGGCATTCCTCCTCCGCCTTTGTCTTCCTTCTCGGGGATATCGGATACCAGAGATTCTGTTACCAGTACCATGCCTGCGATACTGGCTGCATTCTGCAATGCGGCACGAGTTACCTTGGTGGGATCAATGATTCCCAGTTTGACCATTTCAACAAATTCACCGGTATCAGCATTGAAGCCAACACCAGGCGGGCTCTTCTTAACTGCATCGGCAATAACAGCTCCGTCATAACCGGCATTATCGGCAATAGCGCGCACGGGTGCTTCAACTGCCTTCTTAACGATATTGGCGCCGGTGGCTTGATCGCCGGTAAGTGAAAGCCCTTCGATAACTTTGAGAGAATTCAGAAGGCTGACGCCGCCTCCTGGGAGTATGCCTTCCTCAATGGCAGCCCTGGTAGCAGCCAGGGCGTCTTCGACCCTGTGCTTCTTCTCTTTCATTTCGGTTTCGGTGGCAGCACCAACCTTAATTACTGCCACACCACCGGCAAGGCGGGCCATGCGCTCTTGTAGCTTTTCGCGATCGAAATCGGACTTGGTTTCTTCAATTTGAGCTTTGATTTGCTTTATCCTGTCCTGAATCGCCTGCTGGTCGCCTTTACCTTCAACAATGGTAGTGTTGTCTTTATCGGCTACTACTTTACGGGCCTGGCCCAGGTCTTCCAGATTGACAGAGTCAAGTTTACGGCCGACCTCCTCAGAGATTACCTGGCCACCGGTAAGGGTTGCGATGTCCTGAAGCATTGCCTTGCGCCGGTCGCCAAAACCCGGGGCTTTAACTGCCAGCACATTCATGGTGCCGCGTAGCTTGTTGACCACCAGAGTGGCCAGGGCTTCACCTTCTACATCTTCGGCGATGATAAGCACATTTTTGGTTGACTGAAGAATTTTTTCGAGAGTGGGCAGGATATCGGCAATGGCCGAAATCTTTTTATCTGTAATCAAGATATAGGGGTCCTCGATAACCGTTTCCATGCGTGAAGAATCGGTTACGAAATAAGGGCTGATATAACCGCGGTCAAACTGCATGCCCTTTACAAACTCTGTTTCATATTCAGTGCCTTTGGATTCTTCGACAGTGATTACACCATCGTTGCCTACTTCCTGCATGGCATCGGCAATCAGATTGCCAATCTGGTTATCTTTAGCAGTTATGGTGGCTACCTGGACGATTTGGTCTCTGCCTTCAACCGGGGTAGAAGCAGTTTTCAGCTCTTCCATAATAGCGCTGGTGGCTTTTTCAATGCCCCGCTTCAGGCCAAGTGCATCGGCTCCGGCGGCAATATTTTTAAAGCCTTCGCCAATCATGGCAGCGGCCAGCACGGTAGAAGTGGTAGTTCCGTCACCGCAAGCGTCGTTGGTTTTTGAGGCAGCCTCTTTGACCAGCTGCACGCCCATATTTTCAAACGGGTCCTGAACTTCAATTTCCTTGGCGATGGTTACGCCGTCATCAACAACTGAAGGCGCGCCCCACTTTTTGTCGAGAGCTACCGGGCGGCCCTTGGGGCCAAGGGTTACCCTTACAGATTCAGCCAGAATATCCACGCCCTTTTTAAGGGATCGGCGGGCTTCCTCGCCAAATAATAACTGTTTAGCCATAAATTCCTCCTAATTACTCCTTTTTACTTTATAAATTTATTTTTTAAACTTTTTTTGCCAGTATGCTGTTTTCAGACAGAATCATGAGTTCCTGGTCGTCAACCTTGATATCGGTTCCGCCATATTTGGTATAAACCACGACGTCGCCAACACTGATGTCCATAGCAACCGGCTCGCCCTTGTCGTTGCGTTTGCCGGGGCCAACCGCCAGCACCTCGCCCTCCTGGGGCTTTTCCTTTGCTGTGGCGGGCAAAACTATGCCTCCTTTGGTAACCTCTTCGGCCTCGATTGGTTTGACCAGTACTCGGTCTCCCAGGGGTTGAATTTTAACTGCCATTCTTAATCCTCCTTACTTTTTAGTTTTGTTTTTTATCGAGGGCAATTATTTAGCAATCTCAGCCGGAGATTGCTAAATAATATAATAACCTAAATCAACAAGTCTTGCAACATCAATATTGTAGCGTTTGGCATATTAAACATTTTAGGGGCATAGCGTAAAAGAAAGATTCAAGGGTGCAGTTTATGTAGTTATGCAAATTTCAATGAAGGCTTGACGTCCAGGCAAAGCCTGTCAACCGGTTTTCTTTTCAGCTGGAAATAACCACAGGCAGCCACCATCGCAGCGTTGTCGGTGCATAATGCCGGGGGCGGAATCAGCACCGGGACAGGGGATTGATTGACTATCTCCTGTCTTAGTAATCGGTTGGCGGCCACTCCTCCGGAAACAAGCACCTGGTTCACTCCGTGCTCTCTGGCTGCATTTGCTGTTTTGGTTGCCAGAACATCGACTACAGCTTTGCGGAAGCTGGCGGCTGCATCGCTTACATTCTCGATCTGGCCGCTCTCTTTTAAACGTGTTAAAAACGTCTTCAAGCCGCTAAAGCTAAAATTACTGGTTCCTTTGAGCCAGGCACGCGGCATTTCCATATTGGGTGAACCGGATTCAGCTGCCCGGTCTACTGCCGGGCCGCCGGGGTAGCCTAACCCAAGAACCCGGGCTGCTTTGTCAAAAGCCTCTCCGGCCGCATCATCAAGTGTATGGCCCAGCAGTTGATAATCACCGTGGCCTTTCATTAAAACCAGATCGGTATGACCCCCTGAAACAATCAAGCAGACAAGCGGCATCGCCGGTTCATGACCGAAGAGCCAGTTTGCATATATGTGAGCTTCAAGGTGGTTAACTCCTGCAAGAGAAAGGTTGCGGGCAAAAGATATGGCCTTGGCAACATTGGTACCGACCAAAAGAGAGCCGGCCAGGCCGGGTCCGAAGGTAACCGCAATAGCATCTATGTTATCCAGGGTTTTTGAAGACTGCTTCAGGGCTTCATCAATAACGGGCATTATGGAAAGCAGGTGTTGCCGGGAAGCAACTTCCGGAACGATACCGCCATACCTGGCGTGAATATCTACCTGGGAGCTTACCACATTTGATATTATGTATCGGCCATCCTGTACCACAGAGGCTGCGGTTTCATCACAAGATGTTTCGATGCCCAGAACAATCATTTTTGTATTATATCATAGCCTGCAGGGCGTGTTTGGCAAAGGCTGTTTCAATTGACTGGCTATAGAGCCCATGCTATCATAGCCTGAAAGCAATAGCTTGGTTTTACCAGTATATGAGCGCACTCAAAAAGCTTGAAGAAGATGTAGTTCAGTGCCGTGCCTGCCCGTTGGCTGGAGGGCGCACCAATGCCGTACCCGGTGAAGGCAGCGATAAGGCCGACCTTGTGTTTGTAGGTGAAGCTCCCGGTGCATCTGAAGACAGGCAGGGCAGGCCCTTTGTCGGCTCGGCTGGCAAGTTTCTGGATGAACTGCTCCATTCAATAGGGCTTAATCGCAATCAAGTATATATTGCCAACATTATCAAATGTCGCCCGCCCGGCAACCGGGATCCGCAACCGGACGAAATTGCTGCCTGCAAGCCATGGCTGGACCGTCAGATTGAAATCATAAAACCCAGAATGATAGTTACCCTCGGACGGTTTTCAATGTCGCTTTTTATACCGGGAAAGGCCATAAGTAAATGTCATGGCATTCCGGTATCCAGGGACGGGGTCACATTTTATCCGATGTATCATCCGGCGGCTGCGTTGCACCAAAATAACTTGAGACAAGTTATCATGGCCGATATGCTGCGAATCCCCATTTTGCTGGAGGAAATTAAAGCCGGAGATGATGCACAAAGCATTCAGGAAGAGACAACAATACAACAATTAAAATTATTTTAAACATGAAGGAAAACAATGCAGCAGAGACAAATTAAGCCCAAACTCAAGCTCATACCCCTCGGAGGACTGGGGGAAATTGGAAAGAACATGATGGTTCTCGAATATGGAGAAGACATCATAGTCATAGACTCCGGATTGATGTTTCCGGAAGAAGATATGATGGGCATTGATCTGGTTATACCCGATATAACTTATCTGCTTGAAAGAAAAGAAAAAATTCGGGGCATAGTTATAACCCATGCACACGAAGATCACATCGGGGCGTTGCCTTACGTCCTGCCTCAATTGAATGCGCCGATTTATTGCACTCGCCTGGCCAAGGGGCTGATTTCGGTTAAGTTAAAGGAAGGCAAGGCTTTAAATAAGGCCAAAATTAACGAAATCGAATATGGCAAGAGCATAACCCTGGGATGTTTCAAGGTGGAGTTCTATCCCGTTTGCCACAGCATTCCTGATACTGCCGGCCTTATCATTGATACCCCTATCGGAACAATAGTCCATACAGGCGATTTTAAGCTGGATTATACACCTGTTTATGGGGAGCCGACCAATCTTTCTCGCCTGGCACATGCAGGGTCTAAAGGCGTGTTGATGCTTTTGTCCGATTCGACTCATGCCGAACGGACAGGTTATACGCCTTCAGAAAGGGTTATCGGTGAAGCTCTTGATCTGATAATCTCACGGGCAAAGGGCCGAGTAATCGTAGCTACATTTGCCTCATTGATTTCGCGTGTACAGCAAGTTATAGATGCAGCTTCTAACCACGGGCGAAAAGTGTTTGTCTTTGGTCGCAGCATGAGTGACAACGTTAAAATGGCGCTGGAAATGGGATACTTAAAAGCGCCGCCGGGGGTCCTCGGAAGGGCTGATGAATTGAGGCATACCCCGTCAGAAAAAGTGGTCATTATGGCTACCGGGTCTCAGGGCGAACCCACTTCAGCACTGGTTCGTATAGCCAATCATGCTCATCGCCAGGTGTCAATCGCCAGTGGAGATACGGTGATTGTTTCGGCCTCACCTATTCCTGGGAATGAAGCCCTGGTCAATCGAACTATAGACAGTCTGTTTAAACAAGGAGCAGAAGTCTTTTATCACGGACTTTCCCAGGTGCACGTTCATGGCCATGCCAGCCAGGAAGAACTTAAATTGATGCTTAACCTGGTTCGGCCGAAATTTTTTGTTCCCATTCATGGTGAATTCAGGCATCTTACGCTGCATTCCCGGCTTGCTCTTGACGCCGGGGTGGAGGAACAAGATATTTTCCGCCTTGAGGATGGAGACGTGCTGGAAATAACGCCAAAATCCGGCAAGGTTACCGGCAGGGT
>Ga0207421_10003699_pt1 | contig 18064 bp, 16 predicted proteins | sample SodLakKL_010_SED_4_FD_187542 | JGI IMG/M metagenome (GOLD analysis project Ga0207421, IMG submission 187542) | Alkaline sediment microbial communities from Lake Tanatar, Kulunda Steppe, Russia - 8KL_010_SED (SPAdes) (version 2) | ecosystem: Environmental > Aquatic > Non-marine Saline and... | reverse complement strand
GGGACGCTAACCGCCGACGTCGTCAGGGCCGACTGAGCGGCGCCAGCGTCACCACCGCCGCCACGACGGTCGTGGGAATCCGGAGGCGAACGTCGTGGCCGGTAACACCCGTGTCCCGTTCATTTATATCCCTCTTGCGAGCGAACGGACGGTCGATGACCGAAACAGACACCGACGTGATCGTCGTTGGCGGCGGACCGGCCGGTTTGAGCGCGGCGCTTTTCGCGCGGAAGAACGGCCTCGACACCGTCGTCTTCGATGCGGATGCGACGTGGATGCACAAGGCACACCTGTTTAATTATTTGGGGATCGGCTCCGTTGATGGCTCGGCGTTCATGGAGACCGCCCGCGCGCAGGTCGATAGCTTCGGCGTGGAGCGACACGAGGCGACGGTGACCGACGTCGCCGAGGGCGACGATGGTGGATTCGTCGTCTCGACGGAAGAGGGCGAACACGCCGCAGACTACGTCGTGCTCGCGACGGGAGCAAAGCGGGATCTGGCCGAGTCGCTCGGCTGTGCGTTCGACGGCGACCTCGTCGATGTCGGCGTCACGATGGAGACGAGCGTCGAGGACGCCTACGCGACCGGCGCGATGGTCCGCGCCGAGGAGTGGCAGGCGGTCATCGCGGCCGGCGACGGCGCGGCCGCCGCGTTGAATATCCTCTCGAAGGAGAAAGGCGAACGGTACCACGACTTCGACGTGCCGGCGGATGCCGACGGCGTCTTCGGCGGGATGAGCGAATAGCCCTCGACACGGCCCCATTTCGTCGGTCGTTATGCGAGCCGCTCACATGTGCTCCTCCTCAAGCACCCAGCCGAGCGCCCGCTTGTAGTGGGTGAACAGCTCCTCGACGCCGCGGTGTCGCATCTCCTCGTCTTCGAGCTGTTCGATCAGGAACTCGTACTGCTCGCGGACCTCCTCCTCGGAGCGCATATCCGATCATCGGTCGCGGTCGATGAGAGTCTTCGGGAGGCGTCCGTCGACGGGAACGAACGGATTAGAGGACGCCGACCGTCGAGAGGAGATAAAAGACCGCCACGACGACGACCCCGATAGTCACCAGCCGCCAGGCGAGTTTGAGGACGAACTTTCCGACGATGATGACGATCGCGACGGCGACGAGCGCGATCAACAGCTGTGCGATTGGGTCCCCCGCGAGCCCCGCCTGAAGCGCGAGCGAGTCCCCGAATGCGGACGGGGCGTTGAGCGACGAGTAGGCGATCGACATGAGAAATCGAACGACGAGCGACGGCATAAGCCTGTGGGGGAAGTCAGCTGAATACGGATATGTTCGAATTAATGTACATTCAGCCGTCCCCGCGCCGGGCACCTCGTGATAGCGAGCCGTTCTCGGGTCGGCCTGGGTACGAATGTGGCCGGTGAGCGAAGATGAAACCCCCCATCGGTTCCGGTGCGAGACGGCCGCAGTCACCCGATTCGACACGGAATAAATCACTTTCACTCCGCTCTACCTACGCTTATGTTGCCGCGTACCCTTACACACAAACGATTCGGCTACGAGCCGTTGTGATCGATCCACAAACCTGTACGGAATCGGATAGATACATGCCTCACATGGACCGGGAACGCAATCTACAAGGGTCCACTTCGCCAGTACACTACCAGCATCAATGAACCGATCCGAACGCCACCGGAGCGGGGTGGCCGTCGAATGAGCAGCGACGGTCTCTCCGCGGACGAATTGGAACTGCCTATCAAACGAACCACGGGCGAAACTCTGAAGGACCGACTCACGGGCAACGCCTACCACAACATCCTCCCCGCCCGCTACCTCCGAAAGGACGCCGACGGGGAGCTCGTCGAGACGCCGGAGGAGATATTCATCCGTGTGGCGCGCAACGTCGCGCTCGCGGACGCCGTCTTCGAGGCCGAGCGACTCGGCGTCGAGATCACGGTCACCCCCGACCAGTTGAAGCCTGGGCACCCCCGTCGCGACGAGCTCGCCGCGGAGGTCTTCGGCGCGGGGACGACCGTCGAGGACGACGCCGAGACGACGCTCTCGGTCTATAACGTCAACAAGTTCGCCTACGAGACCGTCGTCCCCGAACTCCCAACGGAGATCCGCGAGCACGTCGAGGAGACCGCGGAGACCTTCAGGGAGGGGATGGAGTCGCTCTCGTTCATGCCGAACTCGCCGACGCTCATGAACGCCGGCGACGAGCTCCAGCAGCTCTCGGCGTGTTTCGTCGACTCGCCCGGCGACGACATCACCGACATCCACCAGACCGCAAAGGAGGCCGCCGAGGTGTTCCAAAGCGGCGGCGGGATGGGCTATGCGTTCTGGAAGCTCCGGCCGTACGGCGATGCCGTCGGCTCCACGGGCGGGATCGCCTCCGGGCCGATCACGTTCATGCGGACGTTCGATCAGATGTGTGAGACGATCGCGCAGGGCGGCGCGCGCCGTGGCGCACAGATGGGCGTCATGCGCGTCTCACACCCCGACGTCATTCAGTTTATCCACGCAAAGAACAAGGACGTCTCGCTCGCGCACTCGCTGCGCCTGAACGACCCCGACGACTTCACGCACACCTCCTTCGCGGACGCGTTGGAGGAGGCCCGCGAACTCATCGACGACGAGGGGCGTGTCCCCGAACACCTCCGAAACGCCGTCGAGGGGCACCTCTCGAATTTCAACATCAGCGTCGGTGTCACCGATGGGTTCATGGAGGCGCTGTATGCCGACGAGGAGTTCGTCTTCACCAACCCGCGCACGGAGGAGCCACACGTCGCGACCCCGGAGACGAAAGAGATCTACGAGATGTTCGGGCTCGGCCACCATGTCGAGGTCGGCGAGGTCCTCTCGATCCCCGCCGCCGATCTCTGGGAGCACATCATCGACGGCGCACACGAGAACGGCGAACCCGGCGTAATCTACCTCGAACGGGTGAACAAACAGCACTCCTTCGACGTCGAGAAGCACCCGGACCACCGGATCCTCGCGACGAACCCCTGTGGTGAACAGCCGCTTGAGGAGTACGAGGCCTGCAACCTCGGGCACATCAACCTCTCGACGGTCGCGGACCTCGACGCCCCCGACTGGCGCGTCTGGTCGGCCGAACACGCCGACGAGTACGACTCCCACGAGGCGGCCGTCGAGGCGTTCCTCCGAGAGGCGATCGACTTCGAGACGCTCGATGCACGCATCGACTACGGTACGCGCTTCCTGGAGAACGTCGTCACGATGTCGGACTTCCCGGTCGAGAAGATCGAGGAGAAGGTCCGTGACATGCGGAAGATCGGGCTCGGGATCATGGGGCTCGCCCAGCTGTACATCCAGCTCGGCGTTCGCTACGGCTCCGAGGAGGGCAACGAGATCGCCCGCCAGCTGATGACCCACATCAACCACGAGTCGAAGTGGACCTCCCACGAGCTCGCCGAGGAGCGCGGCGTCTTCAACGACTGGGCGGACTCGAAGTACGCCGACCCCGTCGAGTACCGCGAGTGGTTCGAACACCACACGGGCCTCGACGCCGACGACTGGGCCGACGGCTTCCCCGTCCGCAACCACAACACGACGACGATCGCGCCGACCGGGACGACGTCGATGCTCGGGAACACGACCGGCGGCTGTGAGCCCATCTACAACGTCGCCTACTACAAGAACGTCTCCGACGACGTGCAGGGCGACGAGATGCTCGTGGAGTTCGACGACTACTTCCTCCGGACGTTGGAGGCGAACGACATCGACGTCGACGAGGTGAAACTGGAGGCACAAGAACAGATGGCGAACAACGAGTTCGACGGCGTCGAGGGACTTTCGACCGTCCCGAACGCGATCGGCGAGCTGTTCGTCGTCACCGGCGACCTCACCGGAAAGGAACACGCGGCGGTCCAGTGTGCCTGTCAGCAGGGCGTCGACTCGGCCATCTCGAAGACGTGTAACTTCCCGAACTCCGCGTCGATCGAGGACATGGACGAGGTCTACCGCTACATCTACGACCACGGCGGGAAGGGCGTCACCGTCTACCGCGACGGCACCCGCTCGAAGCAGGTGCTCACCACCCGCGCGAAGAACACCGAGTTCGCCGACGAGTCGGAGGCGCTGGAGACGATCGTCGAGGGGATCGAGGAAGTCTTCGGCGGGCTGGAGTCGTTCCTCGAAAACGAGGAGGTCCGCGAGGCGCTCGATACGGAGATCGAGGGGCTGCTGGCCGCGGGCGACGCCCCGGCGAGCGAGTACACGGAGACCCGTCCGCGACCCGATTCGCTTTCGGGCGTCACCCAGCGGGTCGAGACGGGCTACGGCAAGCTCTACGTGACGGTCAACGAGGACGAGGATGGCCGGCCGTTCGAGCTGTTCGCGAACATCGGTCACTCGGGTGGTTACACCAACTCCTTCACGGAAGCGCTCGCGAAGGTCATCTCGACGGCGCTCCGCTCGGGTGTCGATCCCGAGGAGATCGTCGACGAGCTACAGGGCACCCGGAGCCCCAAGGTCGCCTGGGACAAGGGCGAGCAGATCCAGTCGATCCCGGACGCGATCGGCACCGCGCTTCGACGCTACCTCGACGACGAGATCGACAAGGGGATCCCCCAACAACAGAGCCTCGATGACGTCGAGCGTGACGTGACGGAGGCTGCGGACGCGGCGGACGCGAGCCAGACCGATGGCGGCGCGGTCGCCGCGGACGCCGGCAGCGACGACATGACTGACGCGCTCATCGCGGCCGGCGAGTCGCCGGAGTGTCCCGACTGTGGCGGGATGAGCCTCTACTACTCCGAGGGCTGCAAGACGTGTGAGTCGTGCGGCTGGTCGGAGTGTTGAGCTAGCCGCAGAAGAGTTCCCCTGCCTCGGTTCGGTTTTTATCGATGCACCCGGCGCGTGGCGAGCCGCAGGCATGGGAGAGCGAATAGAAGCGTGACGACACGGTCACTGTCGAGGGTGGTCTACGGGCGGGTATTCTAATGCCGGGGAGTCAACAGGTGAGTGATCTATGGGTGGGCGTAGTAGGCGACGAGGTCCTCCTCGCCGGTCGGCCCGGTGTCGGCGTCGCTAGGTTCGGGATCGAAGGAGTCGATCCGGACGAACCCCACGCGCTCGAACTGAACGACATCGTCGACGTCGGCGTCGGCAACGTCGGGCTCCGCGTAGCCCCGAACGTCGCCCTCGACGGTACGCACCAACGTCTCCAGTCCCTCCTCGGCGGGGGCCCAGTGAACGACCGGCACGTCGCCCTCGCGGACCATCGAGATGTCGTCGCCGACGTACTCGAAGGCGTCCCGGATGTGTCGCACACAACCGAACCCTTTTAACCAGACACGGTCGCCGGTAGCGGGCAGATCCGAACTCTCCAGCCGCACGCGGCCAGCGGGGATGGATCGGGTGCCGCGCTCGTCGTGATCGGGATGCAGCGGTGGGAGTCCCGACTCCGGCCCGCCGATCACGTCGCGAACGACGGCCGGATCGTCCGGACGGTCACGGACGAGGAAGTAGCGATCCGCGTCGTCGTCGACGAGATCGCGGTTGTTCGCGTAGATGGACGACATCGCGAGGTCGACGTCGGAGGTGGACATGCCGAGTTCGGTCATCGACTCGACGATCGCCTCCCCGCGGATCCCGCGGCGCTGTACCGACGCCAGCGTCGGGGCGCGCGGGTCGTCCCAGCCGTCGAGTTCGCCGTCGTCGATCAGCGCCTTGATCGTCGACGTAGAGAGTTTCACGTCGTACTCGTCGAGTTGGACGTGTCCCCAGTGGAGCACCTCGGGGTACTCCCAGTCGAAGTAGTCGTAGACGAACCGCTGGCGTTTCGCGGAGTCCTGAAGGTCGATGCCGCGGATGATGTGGGTGACGCCAGTGAGGTGGTCGTCGATCCCCGACTGGAAATCGAGCATCGGCCAGCAGCGGTACGACTCGGCTTCGGGACGTGGGTGTGGCGTATCGACCATGCGGAAGGCGACCCAGTCGCGAAGCGCGGGGTTCGGGTGCTCGATGTCGGTTTTGACGCGAAGGACCATCTCGCCCGCGCCGTACTCGCCCGCGACCATCGCCTCGAACTCCTCACGGACCGTCTCCGGGTCCTTGTCGCGGTTCGGCGACGGCTCGCCCGCGTTTTTCAACTCGGAGAAGCGCTCGCCCGGAAGGTCACAGGTGTAGGCCCCGCCGAGGTCGATCAACTCGCGGGCGTGGTCGTAGTAGGTCTCCAGCCGGTCGGAAGCCCGGAGGACGCGGTCGGGCTCGAAGCCGAGGTACGCGATGGCATCGAGGATGGCGTCGTAGGCGTCGAGGTCGGGCCGTTTCGTCTCGGGGTCGGTGTCGTCGAAACGGCAGATGAACTCGCCGTCGTAGCGGTCCTTGTAGGTCCCGATCACCGCGGGCATTCGGGCGTGGCCGAGGTGCCACGGGCCGTTCGGGTTCGGCGCGGCACGCATGACGACTTCGCCCTCCTCGGCGTTCGGGAGGTCGGGCAGCACCCGGTCGTCCGTCTCCTCTTCGGCCTCGAGTTCCTCAAGCAGGTCGGGGGCGATATCGGCGAGTCGCTCGCGCCGTTCGGATTCGTCCATCCCGGCGACCTCGGCGACGACCGGGCCGAGGATTCCCGGGATCGCGTCACCGTGCGGACGAAAGTCGGGATTTTCGCCCATCAGCGGTCCCATGATGGCACCGACGTTCGGGTCGCTGCCGTGTTTTACTGCGTTAAAAAGCGCGGCCCGCTCGCCAGCGGCCTCGACGCGCTCGCGGAGTGTGTCGTCCATTACCCACGGCTTGTGTGTGTCCGGTCAAAAACGCCGCGGAAACGCGGCCGCGGGGTGGAGGACAACGATCGGAGTCGGACCGGGTCCCGGGTGTGCCGATCGGCGGGTAGGGGCAAGACGTACGTCTGACGCGGGCGGGCTTAAACCGGTACGACCGTTCACGCCCACGAGGGACCCTCGATGCCGTGAACGGTCGATCGATTTATATATCTCGTTGAGATGCGCTCGATGGCCGCGTCCGTCCGCCCACCGCGGACGGCGGGCGGTTCAGGAGGTTCTTTGTCGCTCGCGACGTGGGAGCGTGTATGCATGTGGAGTGTCCCGGGACGAGCGGACAGGGTTCCGGGATGGACGTGGAGGGGCACCGATGGTAGAGCCGATGAACCGGGAGGAGCGCGACGCCGGGAATCGGAAGATCCAGGCGGCGTTTCTTCTGTTGGTGACGGTGTCGCCACCGCTCATGTTATTGCTGGGCGATCCGACGCCGACCCAACTGGCCATCGCGACCGGCGCGGGCTTCCTCCTCGGGGTCGTCCTGGTACTGTATCTGCGGAGGCTCGCCGCGGAGTTCACCGCCGGGCGGGGGCGGCGACCACGGTAGCGCTCACCGACGCGGATTCAAAAGCTCGGAGTCGAACCGATCGGTACGAACGAGCCCGAGCCCGATCAGGAACGCGACGACTGCGGGGACGAGGTTGCCGAACCAGACGTTGATCGCCCCCCAGAGGATGACGAAACTGACCATGTCGTCGAGGATGAACTCGCAGTTCTCCAAGCGTTCACGAAGCCCGAGACGGTCGAAGGCACGATCGAGAGTGACCACTGCGACCGTCGCCGAGAGCACCCAGCCGGCGTAGTTCGAGAGCGGCACGTCATAGAACGCCCCGCCGCCGAAGTCCCAGAAGCCGAGCGAGACGGCTGCGGGGTCAAGCACGACGTCCATCGTCACGACCGCGGGGATCACGACGAGCAGCCGGATCCACCCGTTCGCCGCCCGCGACCCCAAAAGCAGGAGACAGAGCAGGTAGGCGTTCATCACGAGCGGGATGAAAAACAGCGGCAGCGCCAGCGGGACGCCACCGAGCATCGGCCCGAGGCTGATCGTGTACTCGAAGGTACCGTAGGGCCAGCCGGTTCGCACCCCGAGGTGTTCGATGAAGTAGGTGTAAGCGATCAACACGCCGACCCAGCCGGCGGCCCGGCGGTTGATAAGCGGCAGGACGCCGACGATGAGCGGCGAACGCATCACGAAGACGCCGAAGAGGACGAACCACGGGTTGAACGCGAGCGGATCGGGAAGCCACCCCTCCGCGCTGGCGACGAGCGTCACCGCGCCGACCGCCGGAAACACCACGGCGATCGTGAACCGGTTCTCGCGGACGATCCGATCGAGGAGCGTCTGTAGCTCCCCTCTGGTCCCCGGGAGTCGGTCGAAGACCGTCTCGGCCTCACCCGTCTTCCCGTCACCGCCGCTGGGGGTACCCCCGCCCTTGCCGGTCGCCCCCTCGGCCTCCGCGTCCGTCATCCGATCACCTCCCAGAGCGGGTAGACCCGCCAGAGCCCGCCCATCGCGAGCAGCGTCCCGACGACGGTGTTCACCGTCGGGAACCACCAGTAGGCGCGCGCGACGTCGATGGACGAGAGCGCGACCCACGAGACGAAGACGGGATAGACCGCGAGCAACGCGCCGAGACGGGGATCGACCGCCGCGAACGCGGCGGCGGCCCCGATCCACACGACGAGACAGTAGCCGTAGGTTCGCGACTCGCCGAGGACGGTGGCGGTCGTCCGGATCCCCGCCGTTCGATCGGGGTCGATGTCCGGAATGGCCGAGAACGTGTGCATTCCCATCGTCCAGAGCCATGCCCCGATGATCGCCGCGATCGGCGGGTGTGCTCCAGCGACGGTCGCATACGCCGCCGCGCCGGGCAGGATGTACAGCCCGTTCGAGACCGAATCAGCGAACGGGGTAGTCTTAAACCGCAGCGGCGGGGCGCTGTAGCCGACCGCGAGGAGGAAGAACCCGACGAGATACGGCCATGCGACCACTGGCGTGATGGCGAAGGTGACGAGTCCGAGCGCGCCGGCGGCGACGACCGCGAGGAGGACGAGCCGGTCACCGTGCCAGCGCTCCTCGCGCTCGCCGGCCTTCTTCGGGTTGAGCTCGTCGATGTCCGCGTCGTAGATGTCGTTGACGCCGTACAGCAGGACGTTCGCCGGGACGAGGAAGTACAACGCGAGCGCGATCGTCGTCGCGGTAAACAGCCCGGAGACGTCCGCGATCCCGTAGGTGACCCCGACGGCGACGGGGCCGGCGAGGTAGAGCCAAAACCGTGGGCGCGAGAGGACGATCAGATAGCGGAGTCGTCCACGGAGTCCGGTGGAGTCGCGAGGCTCATCGTACCGCTCACCACCATACCCGTCCGACGGGTCGTCTCCGGTCCCGATCACGGTCGTACTCACGAGGTTTCAGAGACGCGTTCGGCGGTTATCTCGCCGCTGATGAGACACATCGGGACGCCGATCCCGGGGGTGGTCGTCGAGCCGGTGAAATAGAGGCCATCGACCGTTTCGGAGGCGTGCGGGGGGCGGAACAGCGAGGTCTGTCGAAGGGTGTGTGCGAGCCCCAGCGCCGAGCCCTGATAGCTGTTGTACCGGTCGGCGAAGTCCTCAACACAGAACGTCTTCTCGAAGACGATCCGATCGCGGAGGTCGGTCCCGGTGTTCTCCGCGATGTCGTCGAGCACGAGGTCGCGGTACTCCGCGCGGATCTCGGGGGTGTCCTCCAGCCCGGGGGCGATGGGGACGAGCGCGAAGAGGTTGCTGTGGCCCTCGGGGGCGACCGTATCGTCGGTCTTCGAGGGGACACAGAGGTAGTAGGCGGGGTCCTCGGGCCACTCGGGCTCGTCGAATATCTGCTCGAAGTGGGGATCCCAATTCGACGGCAACACCAGCGTGTGGTGTTCGAGCGCGTCGACGTCGCCCTCGACGCCGAGATAGAGCAGGAACGCCGAGGGCGCGTAGGTCCGCGACTCCCAGTACGCCTCGGTGTACTGCCGCTTCTCCGGCGGGAGCAGCGCCTGCTCGGTGTGGACGTAGTCGGCGTTCGAGACGACGAGGTCGGCGAGGTAGCGGGTGGTCGCCCCGCCATCGGCGCTCGCGCCGCCGTCGGCACTCATACCCTCATCGGCGCTCATACCCTCCTCGTTCGCGGGAACGGCCTCGACGTCCGCGACCGCCGCCTCGCCCGGCGCGCCGCCGACGACGCCGCCGGGGCCACCCGCGACATCAACGGCGAACGCGCCGCGTCGACCCTCGATACCGACGACCTCGGCATCGGTGACGAACTCCACGCCGAGCTCCTCGCCGAGTTCGACGATGCCGTCGACGACCGCCCCGATGCCGCCGTCGGGGTAGTAGACGCCCATGTTGAAATCGACGTGGCTCATCAGGTTGTATAACGCCGGCGTGTTCGTCGGCGACCCGCCGAGAAAGACCAGCGTGTACTGCATGATCTGCTGGAGTTTGGGGTGTTCGAAGTAGTCCTCGACGTGTCCCTGCATCTTGCCGAGCAGCGAGAGCCCCCACGAGTAGCGGAGGACGTCGCGGTCGATATAGTCGCGCAGGCGGGGGCGGTCCTCGTAGACGAAGTGTTCCATCCCGATCTCGTAGGTCCGCTTCGACTCCGCGAGGTACGCATCGAGCGCGTCGCCCGCGCCGGGTTCGTAGGACTCGAACAGCTCGCGGTTCGCGTCCAGATCGGGGACGAGGTCGACCTGGTCGCCGTCCTTCCAGAAGATCCGGTAGTGTGGGTCAAGCCGCGAGAGGGTGTAGTAGTCCTCGGGCGAGCGGCCGAAGTGGCCGAAGAAGCGTTCGAAGACGTCGGGCATCAGGTACCACGAGGGGCCCATATCGAAGCGGAAACCGTCCGTTTCGAGCGTGCTTGCGCGCCCGCCGAGTTGTTCGTTCTTCTCGAGGAGGGTGACGTCCGCGCCGGCGTCGGCGAGGTAACAGGCCGTCGAGAGGCCGCCGAATCCGCCGCCGATAACCACGACGGATTCGCCGGCCACGGCGTCGATGTCCGGGGCCGTATCCATACGTGATCACTAGGAGGGAAGCGATATAAATGGCGGCGGGACGGCCGCGTCCGCACCCCCAGACGACCCCACGACGATGGACGGCACAGGGCATCAAGTCGAGGGATCGCCCGGAGAGTCACACCGAGGGATCGCTCAGGGGAACGCCGGCGGCGGTCGGCGGTGGTCGGTCGCGTTCTCGTAGGCATACGCGAGTTCGAGGAGCCCGCGCTCGTCGAACGGACGGCCGAGCAGTTCGATCCCCACCGGGAGGCCGTCGTCGGTGAACCCGGCCTGCACGACGACCGCCGGCAACCCGGTGTGCGCCGAGAGCTGACACCGCATCTCTGAAAACGGCTGGAGGCCGGGTATCCGAACGGGTGGGACCGTCGCCGGCGGGTAGACGACCGCGTCGAGGTCCTCACGAACGAGTCGGTCGATCGTCTGTGTCCGAAGCCGCTCGCGGCGGACGAGCGCGCCGAGGTACGCCGGGTCGTCCGCGAGGCCGTCAACGTCGACGGAGAGGATGTCACCCTCGCGGATCCGCGTCTCGATGCTGTCGGCCATCGTCCCCGTCCCAACGAGCGCCGCGAGCGAGTCGACGGGGGCGGCGTCGCCGAGTTCCTCCAAATAGCGGTCGAAATCGCGCATGAACTCGAAATCGACGACTCGGGCGGCGGCCAACTCGTCGTCGTCGACGATCGAAACCGGGTCCACGAGCGTCGCGCCCGCTTCGGTTAGCTCCTCCAACGCGGCTTCGAGCGTCGCCGCAACCGCCTCGATCTCCTCGTCGGGCGCGTTCGCGGGGTCGGTCGGTTCGAACCAGTCACGAACGACGCCGACGCGCGCACCGGCGAGCGCATCGGGATCGAGCCCGGCCGCGTAGCCCCGGTCGGGAACCTTCCCGACGCCGCGGGCGGTAAGCGGGTCCTCGGGGTCGTAACCGACCATCGCCTCCAGCGTCCGCGCGGCGTCGACGACCGTGCGGGCGATCGGGCCGGCGGTGTCCTGCGTGAGCGAGAGCGGGGCGATACCGGTCCGGCTGACGAGCCCCATCGTGGGGCGGACGCCGACGAGGTTCGTGAACGCCGGCGGCGACCGAACCGACGAGCAGGTGTCGGTGCCGATCCCGAGCGTCGCGAGGGTGGCCGCGACCGCGACCGCCGTGCCGCCGCTGGAGCCCGACGGCCGACGGTCGGTGTCGTAGGGGTTTCGCGTGGGCCCGCCGGCGGAGCTGATCGTGTCGGTCCCGTAGGAGAGCTCCTGGAGGTTGCTCTTGCCGATCACGATCGCTCCGGCGTCGCGAAGGCGCGTGACGACCGTCGCATCACGCGGCGGAACCACGTCCGCGAGCGCGGCCGAGCCGACGCTCGTCGGCATATCCGCGGTGTCGTGGTTGTCCTTGACGGCGACGGGGATCCCGTGGAGCGGGCCGGTGAGTCCCTCGGCGGCGTAGCGCTCGTCGAGTTCACGGGCCCGGTCGCGGGCGTCCTCGTTGACGTGAATGTACGCGGCGAGGGTGTCGTCGTATCGATCGATCCGGTCGAGGGTCGTCTCGACGAGCGCGGTCGCGGTGAGCGTGCCCGCCTCGAACGCGTCGTGGATCTCCGCGACGGTCGCCTCCACCGGGTCGAATCCGGCGGTGTTCGACTCCATCCCATCGCCATCGCCGTCGGTCGTCATGAGGAGAGGCTGTCGCGCGCGGTACCTCAACGTTTTCCTCCCGGCGACGCCGCGGGTGGGTACCCCACACGACTCATCGTCGCCGGGGCGGGCCAGCCATACTGGAGAGCGCGGCGGATACGCCTAAGTCGGCGTCGCCCCTACGGTGATCCAGTGATGGACCTCACGGTTGCGGTCACGGGTGCGACGCGCGGGATCGGGCGAGCAGTGGCGGCGGCCTTCGCCGAGGAGGGGGCCTTCGTCGCCGTCTCCGGTCGCGACGGCGACGCCGTCGATCGAGTCGTCGACGAGCTACGGGCCGACGGCGACGAAGCGGGCGGTCGGGTGTGGGGGGCGCGTGCGGACGTCCGCGACGAGTACGACCTCGAACGGTTCTTCGAGGGGGTCGCCAAGGAGGCGGGGCCGATCGACGTCGTGTTCGCGAACGCCGCCGTGTTCCACGGTGCCCCGGGCGAGAACAAAAGCGACGAGACGTCCTACGCTCGGTATGACGACACGATGCGAACGAACGCGCGCGGGGTGTTCGCGACGCTCCGCGAGGCCCTGCCACATCTCGCCGAGGATGGCCGGGCGATCGTGCCGTCGGGATCGGTCGCCACGGAGTCGAAGCCGGGAATGGGCGCGTACGCGGTCTCGAAGGCCGCCGCCGAGGCAGTCGCCCGCGGGTTCGCCGCCGACATCGACCAGGCCGTCGGCGTCGTCGATCCGGGCCTCGTCGCGACCGACCTCACGGGGATGGAGCGCGCACGCGACCCCGAAAGCGTCGCGCCGCTTTTCGTTTGGGCGGCCACAGAGGCCCCGGCAGAGGAGCTGAACGGCGGTCGGCTCGGACTCAGGGAGTGGAAGAAGGCGACCCGGTAGCGGGTGTACTGTGGGGCAGGTGGGGCAACCTATCCGCCGTCTTCGATCTCGCGGGCGGCCGCGAGCGCCTCCTCGTGGAGGTGGCCGTTCGAGGCGACGAGTCCGGTCGAGTCGTGTCGCCAGCGGTCGCCGTCAAGGTCGGTCACCGTGCCGCCCGCGTTTCGGACGACGTGGACGCCCGCGACGCTGTCCCACGGGTTAACCTGCACGTTGGTGATCGTCGCCTCCAGCCCGCCGGCGGCGACCAACGGAAGGACGACCTGTGCGGAGCCGAACCGCCGCATATCCCCGAAGCGGGTCACGATAGCCCGACAGGCGCGGGCATACTCGTCGCGGAAATCGAAGTCCCACCAGATCGTCGGGTCGACGCTCGCCTTCCGCGGGTCGGTCACCTCGCTCACCGTGATCGGCTCGCCGTTGCGGTAGGCGTCCGCCTCGTCGGCGAGGTAGACGTCGCCGAGGGCGGGACAGACGATGGCGGCGGCGACCGGTTCACCGTCGATGACGGCGGCGACCGCGGTCGCCCAGGTCCGGATGCCTCGGACGTAGTTGTGGGTACCGTCGATCGGGTCGACGATCCACGCGGGGCCGGTCGGGGGGACGGTCTTGCGCTCGTCCTCCTCCTCGCCGACGATGGCGTCGTCCGGAAACGTCTCCTGGATCCGTGCGATGACCGCACGCTGGGCGGCACGATCGGCCTCGGTGACGACGTCGACTTCCCCCTTCCGCTCCACATCGATCCCGCTACGGAAGTGTTCGTGGGCGACGGTCGCGCCGGCGTGGGCGGCCGCCTCCGCGACGGCGAGGCGAGGGGCCGCGTCGCCCCCGGCGGTCGAGGATGACGACGAGGTCGATGCGTTCGGGGACTCGTGGTCGGTCATGGCTCGGATCGGTCCCCCGGCCCGGTATACGCGTCGGTTTCCGTCGGGGGAGACGGTGGAGGCGCTTGAGCGGACGGGTGATGGAGCTGGGAGAGCGGGACGGGCGGTGGAGGCGCTCGATCGAGACGGGCGGGGCTTCCGGGCCGGAGATCACCCCACCCCGCAAATATTAACTCAGTTCCGAATCCGAGTATCTTTAAGACCGATGGACCAGTATGTCCCTCCATGGAACCAGAAGAAGCCGTCCGTCAACTCGAGTACGCCATCGACGCCACGCTTGATGAGGAGGGCCACCGCAGCGCTGCGGGCTACCGTCCCACCTTCGAGCGGGTCGCCGAGCGCGCGGATGGGACGGCTGTCTATGCGGTTGCGGGCGACCTGACGACCCGCGTCGTCGACGGCGAGCGTCCCTCCCCGGCGGAGGCCAACGATGTCGCTGACCGCGTCCTCGACGACCGGATGTACACCGACGGCGGCGAATAATCGCGTTACAGCCCCCCTCGACCCGACTTCTTTCAGCGCCCGTGAAGACCCGTGAGATCCGTCGTCAGGACTCGCGCCACTTGTGCCCGCACTCGACGCAGGTGAACAGCCGCACCTCGTAGGAGCCACCCGGTTTCGGCATCATCTCGTAGGACGCCCGAACGCTGTCACAGTCGTCCGCCGGACAGAGTTCCTCCGTCGTCTCGGTGGCTGTCTGGGTCGCATCGGCCACGGCGGGTGCGCCATCGTCCCGCTGTCCATCGCGGGTCGCCATCGCGGCTTCCGCGTGCGAGTCGCGTGGCTCCTCGTTCTCACAGGAGCGACACACCCACGTGTCACCCTCCGTGTGCATTATCGACCCGCAGTCGTCACAGAACTTCATCTGACGGATCGCTACACGAGTGTCGAATATATGTGTTTGAGTTCTGATCCGCCGTTCGGTTCGGCCTCGTCGGTGAACTCACCGTTTCGGCATACGTCTGAGCAGCAGGAGGGTGAGCACGACGACGGCGACGAGCGCGAGGATGCCGATGGATTCCGACAGGCTGGTCCCCTCCGAGAAGTCGACGCCCGGGGCAACCGTGAGCGCCGTGAGCAGGAGGATCAGCACGGAGAGGGTGGCAAAGAGCGTCGTCGTGCGGGGGAGTCGCATGAGAGACGTGAGGATGGTAAGGGTACAAAGTAATGCCTCGTTGATGCGGCATCGAGGAGAAGTAGTGGTGGGATTCATGGAGCGATACTGTGCATCGAACGTGCCGAATCCAGTCAGCCGTGTCTCACCGGAGGCCGCAAGCGAACGTGTGCTCTGATATGAAATAAAAAAATAAAATAAAACAGCGTCGAACGCGTCTCAGATCTCAGTCGTCGGTCTGTTGGAACGCAAGCTCACCGTTGTTGAATTTGTCGAGACACTCCGCGTGCGCGAGTGCCTCCTCGCGCTGTGCTTGTGTATCGTCATCGCGCGCTGCTGGTGGACCACGCTGCGGTTCAAGATAGCTGCCAGTCCCGTCGAACTCGATGTCCTCAAGCAGTGCCTGTCCGTTCTCGATCACTTCGTCGACGGTGTCCGCATCGAGCTCTTCGCATTCGTCGCTCGCAAGTTCGCCGGTGGCGACCCCTTCGGGTCTCGGTCCTTCTTCGGCATCCTCCGGGGCACCCTCGACATTCAGCTTCGCCGCAAGCAGTTGAGCAGCGAGGTCATACGCACCGTCGTTGGCGCGGATCCCGCTATCGATATCGCGCTTGCGAAGGACGTTCACTGCTTCCGGACAGGTTTCGTCTTTCGTCAGTACTAGCTCACCCAATGTGACCGTTCGTCCGGCGTCGTCGGCCTTCTCGAGCGTCTCACCGAGAACGTTCTCCTGGTTTCCACTGGTACAGTCACCGCTCCAATTACGCCAGAATCCGATAGTTCGCGGGTCACCGGGATCCTCGCGAACGTTTCCGAAGTTGGCTTCGACCTCCTCGGCACCACCCAGTGAGATGACGTGGATGCCGTCATCTTCGTCGGGATCCGGGAAGGTCTGTACCCATCCATCCTGGAGCTCCTCAGCAACGTAGTACATCCCGGGTGTAAGATCGTCGAACTCGTAGTCCCCGTCCTCGCCGGTTACCGTCGTTGCGATCGGCTCGATATCATCCTCGCGCGGATCCTCGTCGAACAGGGTTATCGTCCAATCTTCGAGTGTCGGCTGGTCCTCGGGGTCTCCGCTCGCATCGATATCCCTGAATTTCACGCCGACGATCGAACTCGATTCGACTTCGGCGAAGAAGTCCCGGTAGACGTACGGCGCTTCACCGACGCCAACCGGATCGGCGAACGCCTCCTCGTCGTAGTCGAACGGGTAGATGACCCCGTCATTCCGATCGGTGACACCGCCGTTTCGGGCGATAACCCAGAGGCGCTCGTCGTCACCGACCTGGGGATCCGCCCCGACCGGTGGACCGTTTCCGGGGAGTTCCACGCGAGCCACCTCCGCAAGCGGGTCGTCCTCGTCTTCGGGGAGGTCCGCCAAGTCGATAGCGAACAGTATCCCTTCACCGGGGCCGTCGGCCGTGACCCAGAGCGTCTCGTCCACTTCAGTGGCCACCCGATGAAAACCCGTGGTTTCTGCCAAGTCGTACTGGATCAGGTCGTCAGGATCGCCATCCCTGATGCGTCCCAGCCTTCGGTCCGTTACCTGGCCGAAGGCGCTGCCATCGGTGATCCAGATATCACCGTGCTGATCGGCGTACACCGTATAGGGGTTCGTTCTGAACCCAACCCCGTCGCCGGCCTCATTTCCCTCCGTATCGATGTGAAAGACGTCGTTGTTCGTTTGGACCGTGGTGAACGAATCCCGGCTCACGACCCACAGGGTTCCGTCCCCACCGTCGACCATGTTGTACGCGGAGAATTCATCGTGGTCGACGCTAGCCACCACGGCGTCGCTGTCGTCGGGGTCGCGGTAGGGGCCCTCACCCTCCTCGAGTGCAGTGGGATCAAGCTTCAGCGCGTACTGTCCGTCCTGAAAAGCGACCCAGAGATAGCCGTCTACCAGTTCGAGCGCCCGGGGATTGTCGCCGACGTCCCCGATCTGATACACCTCGACTCGGTCGTCTTTCGTTTCGATGTCCCCGTCGTCGCTACGCTCGAAATTGAGGAGGTCATCCGGACCGGACGATGTCTCCTCCTCGTCGTCTACGCTGGTGACACTGATCCGTGCGAGCGATCCCTGGAGCTCCGTATCTGGGTTATCCTGATCCACGCCGGTGTTCAAGACCCACGCGTGACCGTCCGGATCGGTGATCAGTCGGTTGGTCCGCCAGGAGGACGGATCCGGTGGCAGATCCGGGTCCTCAGTCCGATATCGGGCGACTTCTTCCCGTTCGGTAAGGTTGACCTTCGAGACCGTCGCGTTCCCGGAGTTCGCGATCCAGGCGACCTGTCCTGGGGCATCCGGCCCAGGGCCGTCTCCATCGCCGTCGTCCGCCACAGCGACGCCACTGGCGGAGGTACCCGTGAGCATCGCCCCGGCGATGCAGGCCGTTTTGATAGCTGTTCGTCTGTCAATCGTGAAATCGTCGCGTTCGCCAGGGGTTCGTGTCATGACGTTCGTTTATACGTGTGCTCGCTCACTGCGATCGGTTAATAAGGGAAGTCCGCCTGCGCGCGGGTGGTGGTCGTCCGTCGCGTCTGAAGGCGTCCGGGCTCCGACTCGGTCGGGAGTTAGTCGTCGTCAGACAGGTCTTCGAGGTCGGCGTCACGGTCGGCACTGACCCTGATCGCACCCTCGACATGGTCCGTGCTTTCGTCGGCGTTGACGTACAGAGCGACTGCGACCATTCCACCCGATGGGACAGCTTCTCCAACAACTGCCCAGCT
>Ga0207421_10003697_pt1 | contig 18066 bp, 14 predicted proteins | sample SodLakKL_010_SED_4_FD_187542 | JGI IMG/M metagenome (GOLD analysis project Ga0207421, IMG submission 187542) | Alkaline sediment microbial communities from Lake Tanatar, Kulunda Steppe, Russia - 8KL_010_SED (SPAdes) (version 2) | ecosystem: Environmental > Aquatic > Non-marine Saline and... | reverse complement strand
CCCCCTTTGACGACATTGCCGACCTGGTTATACATGCCCGGGCCGGGGAAACGATGAAAACCGCGGTTGATCTGGCCGGGAAAGAATGATTAAAACCACATTAGCGGTTTGTGCAAAGTTAATTATGCTGACTGATATGTTTTTAATAATATCGATAATCCTTGTCCACCGCCAATACAAACTGTAGCAACACCATAAGTGCCTCTTTCCACATTCAGAATTCTCGCTAATGTTCCAACCAGTCTTGCCCCCGTCATGCCTAAAGGGTGACCTAAAGCTATAGCTCCGCCTTTGACGTTAACTTTTTCAGGCTTGATTTTCATTTGTTGAATATTCCAAAGAGGTACTACTGCAAATGCTTCATTTATTTCCCAGAAATCTACGTCTTCAAAGCTAAGGTTAGCTTTTTCCAAAGCCATTTTACTAGCTGGTAAAGGTCCCTTGCCCATTAATAAAGGGTCCACTCCTCCCCAACCAAATGATTCGATAATAGCAAGAGGTTGGACATTATATTTCAATGACATCTCTTCAGACATAAGTAAAACCATGCTAGCACCTGTATTTAATGGAGAAGAGTTTCCTGCAGTTATTAGCCCATTTTCTTTGAAAGCAGGGGGGAGGTTGGATAATTTTTCAAAGTTAGTATCATGTCTTATGCATTGGTCATTTGTAACACTAATCAACTCCCCGTTTTTTATCATCACTTTAGCAGGCATGATTTCATCTATAAAAAAACCCTCCTGCTGCGCTTGTACAGCTCTTTTATGGCTTTGTAAAGACCACTTATCCATTTCTTCTCTAGTTATACCAGATTCTTGAGCAAGCAACTCAGCTGTGTCACCCATGCCAGGTAAAAGATAACTGTCTTCTTCAGCATCATATAAATCATCTGTTGACTTACTTATTTTTTTTAAATTGAAGATGTTTTCTTGAAGTAGTCTTTGGTTGGGTTTTGAACCATATCGCATTGGAACATGGGTCATATGTTCTAAACCACCGGCCAGAATCACATTGCTATACCCCATTCTTATTTCCATTGCTCCCTGCTGGATGGCCCCTAAAGAAGAGCCACATTGAACATCAACTGCAATAGTAGGTGTTGAATACGGCAATCCCGCAAGTAAACTTATAGCTCTACCACCATATAGAAATTGTTCTCCAGACTGATTAGCGCAGCCTATGATACAGCGACTAATTACTTCTGGGGGTATATTGTTTTTCTTGAGTATTTGTTTTATAAGTTCCGCAGTACAGTCATCCATTCGCAAAGAATTAAATATATCTTTTTCAGGGTTCTTATGATTGGAACGAGAAATAGGTGTACGCAAGTAATCAACAATTACAACCTTTGAATACAAAATATTCACTCCTAGTGCATATTAGAGTTGCTTTACTTGATTGTCGTTCAAGACAAGATATAGGAGCTGTTGAAGGATTAAACTTTCCAGTTTCTAAAAGCATTAACATAGCTTATCATTTAGACAATTCTTTTTCATACTCCCTGTCAATTACTTTAGTATGTTATAAAATAATGAAATTTAAAGCTCTTGTAAGTGCCAGTTAAGTTTAGCTTTTTGTAATTGTGTCAAAATACTCGATAATGCCATCGAAAACTCTTTTTTTGTGTTTATAAACCAATTCTTTTAAGGCTAGTTTTTCTCTTTTGTCGATAAGGTTTAATATTTCTCTATGTTCCTGCAATGATATTTTTAAAATATCTGGATTAACCTCAAAAAAACACATAATTCTCTTTTCTTTTTCCATTAATGATCTAATAATTTCTGTTAGTTCCTCATTGCCGCTTTTCTCATGTATGTAGTTATGAAAAGCTCTGTTCAGTTTTGAATACTGTGCTCCATCTTTTTTGTTAAAAAATTGTTCCATATCAATAATTATTTTTTTTAAGTTTTTTATATCATCCATACAAATATTGTCAACAGCTAACTCTGTTGCTAAAGGTTCCAGTACAATACGCAAGGATAGTATTTCTTTAATCTTTTTTTGTGATATGGGTGCTACTTTTGCACCGATATATGGAGTGAATGTAATTAAGCCCTCCGAATTTAACCTATTTAATGCTTCTCTAACAGGCATTTCACTGACTTCAAGCTCTTTAGCTACAGCCCTTATGGTTAATTTTGTATCTGGTTTTAATTCTCCGCTCATAATATTATCTCTAAGTGTATTGTATACATATTCGTTTTTAGAATAATAACTAGGCTTATTTTTTAACATATTCTCTCCATCCTTATCAATCAATATGAGGCCAAACGATTCTATCTAAATTTAAATTATATCACAACATAGTTGGTAGTTGCAGTGATTTATCCAACATTCTATTTCTAATACGTCTAATATACTATGCTGTCACAAGCGGTTCTTTTTTATATTTATGCAACAGCAACGAATTTTAACTCAGTTAAATGAGAATTAATAATTCGGTTAGCACAATGAAAGAAACATAGTTTGTAAAGAAATTAATTTCTGTAAAAGGCAAATTTCACAATTGACAGTGATCGATATATCATATATAATATCACACGTCAGTTATTTTTTAAATAAATATTAATAATCTATAAGGTTATTTTGATCTCTTTATAATCAAAAGGTTAACATTTTAGTTGTCAGTTTTTTATTAGTGCAGATCAATGAGGTGATACGGTGGTTGGCAATAAGATAACGATTGTTGGAGCTGGCACTACAGGGTATTCGTTAGCATTGGCTTATTCTTGGGGTGGTTATCAAGTAACTCTGCTGGATAAGGATGCTAATCAGTTGGAAAAAGCTATATCATTAATTAAATCTGCGATAAATGTACTTAAAAGTGAAGGATTGATAAAAGAGAAAGAATCGGAAAACATTCTATGTAGAATTGAGACAACTATAGATGATGTTGAAGCTTACAGTGAAGCTGATTTTATGCTAGAGGCCGTTTATGAAGATGAACAAATAAAAAAAGAGGTTTTTAAGCAAGCTGATAAATACTGCCCAGAGCATACAATTTTTATGAGCAACACTTCTTATCTAAACATATTTAGGTTTGTTGAAGTAAAAAGATCGCGAAGGAAAAGACTGTTAATAACACATTGGTACGCCCCCCCTCACATTATCCCATTAGTAGAAGTCGTAACAAGTGATGACACATCAAGCGATGTGTTGAATACTGTAATTGACTCTTTAGAGGCAATAGGAAAGACACCTGTGTGTTTAAAATCTTATATACCAGGATTTATAGTTAATAGAATTCAGTATTTAATATCTTCAGAGATGTTTTGGCTAGTTGATAATGGGTATGCTGAAGTAGAAGATATTGATAAGGCTGTCAAAGCTAGCATTGGAATACGTATGCCGGTGGTAGGAATTATGCAAAGTCTTGATTTTACAGGATTTGATACTCTTCTAAGAACGAGATCTACAACCAAAATTGAGCCAGAGTGGAGTCCCGGCCCCCCTAAACTGATCAAAGATAAAGTGGACAAGGGGGAGTTAGGTGTGAAAACTGGTAAGGGCATATATTCATATACAAGTAAGCCTGAAGATGTATTACAGACAAGGGATTTAAATTATATAAGGATACTTAGACAATTAAAAGAGCTTAAGCCATTAGAATAAAAGCATATATGCTTAGAAGGTTTTTCTAGTAAAAAGTATTGTTGATGTTTAATTGTTTTTAGTTCTTTTTGTATTTATAGAAATTGGTTAAGGATTAAAGCATTATTTTCTTACTAAAAAGAGTTTAGGAGGTAATTTTTATGAAATCAAGGAAGGTTATTATTACAGTGGCCCAGACGGGTGGTGTTGCCGCTAAGAAGGAAGCGCCTTATATGCCTACTCAACCAGAAGAGATTGCAGATTCTGCATATGATTGTTTTAATTCTGGGGCCGCTATTGTGCATATTCACGCCAGAGATGAAGATGAAAACCCCACCGGTGATCCTAAGGTGTATGATAAGATTCATGAACTAATACGGAAAAAATGTAATATTATCCTTCAAGATTCTACAGGGGGCGGAGGCAACTTAACCATAGAACAAAGAGCTTCTTCGCTCCAAGCAAACCCGGAAATGGCTTCATTAAATATGGGCATATTATGGAGGACTGTAGGTAAATATGCCGGATCACTTTTTTCGAATACAAGACCTGAAATCGAATATTTTGTGACTGAGATGAAGAAGCGAGGGATTAAACCAGAGATGGAAATTTTCCATCATGGGATGATTCGGGAAGTAGAAAATTTGATTTCTAAAGATCTGGTAGACCCCCCCTATTACGTAAATCTCATTGTGGGAATGCATTATCAAGGAGCGGTTCCCGGAACTTTAGACATGTTGGATAGTATGAAGGCAATGCTCCCAAAAGATGCTATCTTCAATGTTATGGGGGTTGGTCGTGCACAGTTGCCAGCGATTGTGCATTCTATGTTAATAGGAGGCAATATTCGTGTTGGAATGGAGGATAACGTCTATTACAGGAAGGGGGAGTTGGCAAAAAGTAATGCACAATTTGTTGAACGTGCTGTAAGAATCTTAAAAGAGTTAAACCTTGAACCTGCAACACCAGACGAGGCACGCGAAATACTCGGTTTAGAAAGAATTAAACAGAAAACTACAGGATAGAAATTATTTTTTTAAAATGATAGGGGTGATCAAAAAATAAAACTGGGTAAGGTATTTGTTAGATTTATTGTATCAATCAAAAGGAGGACAGTGATGATGATGGGGAAAAGCTCGTTTTTCATGTTATTCGTTGCAGTTGTTTTAATCTTTTCGATAGGTTTAATTGGATGTGAGGAAGCGCCGGTAGAAGAGGTCGATCCTGAAGAAGAGGTGGATCCTGAAGAAGAGGTAGATCCTGAAGAAGAGATAGTAATTGAAGACGTGACAAAAACTGGCTACGGTCCAGGTTCTATGGCATACTCATTTTCAGCTGGTATCGCCGAAGCCGTAGAACAAGTTTCAGGGATTAGGTCAAGGATTATTCCCGGAGGTAATGATATGGCAAGGCTTATGCCTCTAAGAGCTGATGAGGCAGAATTGACCATATTTACAGGTGGAACTGGTTTCTTTGTTAGCCGAGGAACCGTAGATTTTGCTACTGAGGAGTGGGGACCACAAACTATTAGAGTTGCGTGGCGTGGTGCCGATCTTTATGTGGGATGTTGGACTCAAGGGGATTCTGATATTCAAGAATTAACTGCAGACCAAGTCAGAGGAAAGACGACAGTTATTGTGCCTGGATCTCCAACACTTACCATGCTTAACAAAGGATTCGTAGCTTTTGCAGGTATTGATCCCGAGGGAGATGATATTAATTATGCTGAATTCCCAGGGCATGCAGCTGCTGGTCAAGCAGTAATAGATGGAGCAGTTGATTTCTACAACTTTGGTACTACAGGGGATGTGCCAATGGAAATGGATGCGAGTCCTGCTGGAATTCGTTGGTTAGATTTAGACCCTGAAAATGAAGAAGGATGGGAGAGAATGCGAGAATACTCTCCTTGGACAGTACCTGGGTTGGCTGACAGGGGTGCAGGGCTTTCTGAGGATAATACTGCATGGACCTTACGCTATCCTTATAATATCTGGTCCTATGATCATATTGCTGATGAGGTAATATATGCATATGCAGAGGCTATTTGGAACGGCTATGATATTTACAAGGATACCCATGCTGAACTGCCTTTTTGGGATCATGAGGCTGCACTAGATTATACAGGAAACACAGTGCCTTTCCATGATGGCCTGGTCCAATTCCTTAAAGATGAAGGGGTTTGGACTGACGAGCATGAAGAATGGCAGCAGGCTAAAGTGGAAAGAGAACAAGCTCGCCAAGATCTTTGGGACGAGATGTTTAATGAAGCCCTGGAAGAAGGAATAAGCTTCAGGAGTGACGAGTGGAAAGATATGTGGTGGGATGCATTAGACCAGGCAGGCTTATTGACAGTCTATGAATAGACAGATCATTATTAAGTGTAAAGTACTGTAAACGTAGGCTGGGGGGCAAATGAGGGTATTAAGCAAGCCAAATGATGGTTGTATATTCTCAGCCCCCCTTATTGAAAAGTGTTGTTTCAACAAAAGTAAGTTTTTATTTTCATATACTTTAAGTTAATTACAACTTACAGGCAGTAGCAACCTTTTAGTTTAAGAGGAGGGTAGTAGTGAATACAAAAGATACAAACAATAAAGGATTTAAAGTAGAAGAATTGAAAAAAGACGATGTGAAAATAAAAAAACATAGAGAATTAAATACATATGTGTCCTGGTATTTTACAATTGTGACAGTATTGGGCGTATATGCAGCTATAGCTCGGAATTTCCATTTATCTTATTTTGGTTATTCCTTTGATTTTGTGGGTTACCTGTTTTTTCTTATTTTAATGTTCTTGCCACCGGTATACTTATTATTCCCTATAAAAAAAGATTTAGTCGATAAGCCGGTTCCCTGGTATGACTACTTATTTAGCCTTACAGTCATAATAGCATCCTTGTTTATGGTTATAAATAGTTTAGAAATACAAATAAGGGGTTGGGAAGTGTCCGCGCCTTTTGAGGCACAAATTATTTCATTGCTACTAGTAATTTTAGTTATTGAAGCAGCCAGGAGGACAGTCGGGTGGCCATTTACAATTTTGGTAACTTTTTTCGGGAGCTTGCCATTGTTTGCCAGGTCAATGCCATCATTTTTATATGGAAGCGAATTTTCTTTTTGGCGAACGATTAGTTACCATGCTATGGGACGGGAGAGTATTATTGGAATACCATTACAAGTTGTAGGCAGTATTTTAATAGGTTACTTGATATTTGCAGTATTACTTCGCCATGCCGGAGCCGGTGAGTTCTTTCTTAAACTTGCTTTTGGATTATTAGGAGGAGTTAGAGGTGGGGCAGCTAAAGTTGCTGTAGTAAGCAGTGGTTTTTTTGGAAGTATTAGTGGCAGCGTTATATCTAATGTTCTTACAACTGGAACATTTACTATACCGGCCATGATCAAAACCGGTTACCCAAATTATTATGCTGGAGCCGTGGAGACTGTAGCTTCAACTGGTGGTGTGTTAACTCCTCCAATAATGGGTGTTACTGCATTTATTATGGCTCAATATCTTGGTGTTCCCTATGCAGAGGTTGCTTTAGCAGCTGCTGTTCCTGCTTTTTTGTTTTACCTCGCACTTCTAGTTCATGTTGATAGCATGGCTGCTAAACTGGATCTTAAGGGAATCACAAAAGAAGAAAGGCCTTCTCTTAAGGAAGTTTTAAAAGAAGGGTGGTTCTATATTTTAGTTTTACTATTGCTTTTGTATTATATTTTCTTTTTGTATAGGGAAATGCAGGCACCATGGGTTGCAGGTATTTTATTATTAGTACTGACCCAAATTAAAAAAGAAACTCGATTTACTTTTAAAAAAGTGATTACAATTATTCAGGATGCCGGAAAAGTATTATCTGAGTTAACTTCTATTTTAGCAGCTGTTGGGCTTATTATTGGAGCAATGTCTTTAACTGGTGTTGGGCACTCGATGGCTCGAGAAATAGTTGCTTTAGCGGCTGGAAACGTGGGACTTCTATTATTATTTGGTGCGCTTGCCAGTTTAATTCTTGGTATGGGGATGACTATATCTGCCTGTTACATATTTTTAGCTATAGTCTTGGCACCTTCATTAGTTAGGTCGGGTTTTGATCCAATGGCTGTTCACCTTTATGTGTTATATTGGGGCATGCTTTCATTTATAACCCCGCCGGTAGCTCTTGGAGCTTTTGCCGCCTCTTCTGTTTCGGGATCTCCAGCAATGAAGACAGGGTTTACAGCAGCAAAATTAGGCCTGGTAATATATTTATTGCCTGTCTTTTTTGTTCTAAACCCTGCTTTAATAGGCCGAGGCGATACAATGGCGGCATTTTTCCTTGCTTTTTCAACTGCAGTGATAGGAATATGGATATTAGCCTCAAGCTCTGAAGGATTTTTAGTGGGTATTGGTACTTTGCCTTTAATTGCACGAATTATAATGGGTTTATCAGCAGCGGCTCTCGCTTTTCCAGATTTTACGAGTGATATGGTCGGTTCTATAGTCATTGCAATAAGTGTACTTTTACTTCTTTTTAGAAAAAGAAAAATTGACACAAGTCAAGAAGTGGCATAGGATTTCTTAATGTTAATAATAATTAATGTCTATCTTGCTAGATTATTAATGCTACGTAGTTTAAGCATTTTATCATAATGACGATTTTAATAATCAAAGGAGGATATAGCAAGATGATGAAGGAAACAAGCCTTTCTGCTGTACTTGAAGGGAAAAGAAAGATGGTCATTCGTGAATTTGAACTTCCTATAATAAAAGACGACGATGCTCTTTTACGTATGGAATTGGTTGGTGTATGTGGGTCAGATGTAAGTATATATAACGAAAAGTTTGGGCCTAGACCTTATCCACTAATACTGGGGCATGAAATTGTTGGATACATTATAAAAGCTGGTGAGAAATTTTTAAAAAAAAACAATATTAATATAGGCGATCGAGTGATTGTCGAATTAAGCTTCGGTTGTGGTGACTGTATTAACTGCATAAATGGAAGATATATTGCATGTGAAAAAAAATATTACTATGGCTCTCGTATTTCATGTGCTGAACCACCATTTTTATGGGGAGGTTATGGGCAGTATTTATATTTACCATACAGAGCTATGGTTCACAAAATAAGCAAAGAAATGCCTAGAGAAACAGCAGTGTTAGTTTGTGCTGTAATAGCAAATGCTATTCGTTGGTTAAGACAGGTTGGGAATGTCTCGATAGGAGATTTTGTTGTTATAGAGGGCGCAGGTCAGCAAGGTCTCGCAGCAGCAGCTATTGCTAAAGAAGCTGGTGCCTCATTAGTCATTGTAACAGATCTCATAAAAACTAAAGAAAGGTTTGAGTTGGCAAAAAGAATGGGTGCAGATGTTTGCATCAATGTTGAAAAACAAGATGTGGTAGAAGAAATTAAAAAGGTAACAAATGGACATATGGCTGATATAGTAATGGATGTAACAGGTAATCCAGTTGCTGCAAAACGATCTTATAAATTAGTACGCCACGGTGGAACTGTGATATTGCCTGGATTATATGGAAGTGAAGAAGAGATTCCGATAGCGCTGGATGAGGTGATTAGAAAGGAAGTAAAAATCTTAGGGGTGTTTAGCCATGACAATAAGGCAGTGGTTCCTGCGATTAGGCTTGCTGAAAAGGGCAATTATCCTTGGGAAAAAATCATAACAGATGTATATAAACTAAATGATGCAGAGAAGGCTTTGCAATTTGCAGGAGGCGAGTTAGAGGCCAAAAAGCCAATCAAAGTTGCAATCGATCCGTGGCTCTCTTACTAAAAAAGCAAAATAGCTAGTTATTATTTTATGTAAGATTGTTTGTAAAGGAGAGATAGCAGTTGGAGGCTGATGATATTAGAAGTATTGGTGTGATAGGTGCTGGAAACATGGGTCAACAAATAGCGTTATTGTGTGCCCTTGGAGGCTACAAGGTAACGTGCCAAGATATTAGCGAAGCTCAACTTGGAAAAGCAGCAAGTTTTGCAGGTAAATATTTGTCTGAGCGTGTAGCTAAAGGAAAGCTAACTGAGGAAGAAACTAATAAAGCTCAAGCTAATTTATTCTATACCATCAGTCTAGAAGAGGCAGTAAAAGAAGCTGACTTTGTTATTGAGGCTGCTGCTGAAAAGCTTGATATAAAAAGAGAAATATTTAAAAAGTTAGACAGGATATGTCCTGATCATACGATAATTGTTACAAACAGTTCTTATATTTTAAGTTCAGAAATTGCAGGAGTAACAAAACGATCAAAACAAATTTGCAACATGCATTTTTTTAATCCTGCATTAATTATGAAATGTGTTGAAGTTGTTAAGGGTTCGCATACTTCTAACGAGACAGTTAGAATTACTATGGATATTAGCCGCAATTTATCTAAGGAGCCTGTATTGCTACAAAAAGAAATATATGGTTTTTTAGTAAACCGTATTCTGCAAAAAATTAGAAAAGAAGCTCTTTTTTTGCATGACATTGGTGTAGCGTCAACTGAAGATATAGATAAGGCATTAGAAACTGCCCTTGGTCATCCTATGGGCCCATTTAGACTTATGGATTTAACTGGAATTGATCTTGCCTATCATGTATTTATGGAAAGATACAAAGACACGTACGACCCCGATGATAAACCTTCACCTACAGTTGTAAAAAAATATGTAAAAGGTGATTTGGGCAAAAAAACTGGGAAAGGATTTTATGATTACAACTAAAGATTAAGCGCTTAATAATGTTTTAATTATTAATTCTAAGAAATATTTAGCATTTATTTATTTGGTATTCCTTTGTCATAGCCTTTTATTATGTAAGTTCTTATGATTATATTGAGGCTTTGGTTTTAATATGCAGTTTGTCTACTATATTGTTTACTTCCCATAACCCTCTTTTGCTTTTTATTTTTTGGAGGTGCTGAGCGAAGAATATCGACTAAGTTAATTCTCTGGGTTGAAGAATAAATATTATCTTTGATTTTTCTTGCCAAACTCAACCAGCATGAATTAATCATAATTTAATTCTTTCATATATTAATGGTGGAGGTAATAATTTATGATAGAACTCAATGAAATGCAGTCTAATATTGTAAAAACTGTACAAGAATTTGGCAATAACGAGATAGTGGGTAAAGTAAAAGATTATGATCGTGAGGAGAGATTTCCCATTGAAATTATAAAAAAGGCTGCATCGTTGGGGTTTTCTGGTGGAGTGGTGCCTGAAAAGTACGGTGGCAACGGTTTTGATTGGAAAACTTATACCCTCCTCATAGAATCACTGTCTTATTATTGTCATGTAGTTGGTTTGGCTATGTCAGTAGCTAGTGGGCTTATTGGTTCTTCTATCTTAAAATATGGGAGTGAAGAACAAAAAGAAAAGTATCTAAAGCCTTTAGCAGAAGGAAAAGTTTTTGGTGCTGCTGGGATTACAGAACCTGACAGTGGAACTGATGTTGCTTCTATGAAAACAAGTGTTACTAAAGATGGAGATTACTATATTTTAAATGGTTCTAAAATGTGGATTAGCTTTTTAGACGTTGCTGATTGGATATTGACATTTGGGAATATGGATAGATCATTAAAACATAAAGGCATCTGTGCATTTATTATAGACAAAAACACCCCAGGACTTTTTTTCCATCCTATCAAAAATAAGGTGGGATTTAGACCTATCGTAAGTGGAGAAGTTGTATTAGATAATGTTAAAGTACATAAAAGCAGTATGATTGCTGAAGAAGGTGAAGGATTTAAGGTAGCTATGACAGCTGTAGAAAATGGTAGGTTATCTGTTGCGGCAAGAGCTACAGGGGTAGCAAAGGCCTGTTTAGATGAAGCTCTGCAATATGCTCGTGAGAGGATAGCTTTCAATAAACCAATAGGGAGATACCAGTTAATTCAATCTAAAATAACTGACATGGTTATTAGTTTTGAGAGTTCACGTTATTTTATTTATAAATTAGCGTATTTAAAAGATAAAGGATTATCAGCTCGTAGCGAAGCTTCAATGGCAAAAATGTATGCTTCAGATGCTTTAATGAATATAGCTTCAGAAGCTTATCAAATATTTGGAGCATATGGGTGTTCAGATGAATATAATGTTGGAAGATATTATAGAGATGCTAAGGTATTTCAGATAGTTGAGGGAACAAATGAAATTCATCGCTCTTTAATAGCTCAATATGCTTTAGGTTATCAAAGCAGGTAAAGTGCTTCCTTGAGTTAATAACTTAATGGATTTTGATAATGGGAACATAATTTTATAAACATTATGGTTGAATATGCTAGCTACCTTTGGAATTGATTACAGATTACGCTTTTAGGCGAACAGCATTTACGCTCATAACCAAACGGCAAATTCTCTGTTAAGCGAATATTTATTCCGTTGCTAACCGAACTAAATAGAGTGAAGCGATGCTGTAATTTTAAGCTGTTTGGTATTGCTTATCTTTCTTGTAAAAAGATAAGCAGCAAAGAACCGTGCTCAGGGCATCACTCTTTAAATTGATTAAATTTCTAGATAAAAGAAGTAAAACAGGTAAAATAATAGAGGTTATTATTTTGAATCAGGAAAAGCAATACAAAAAAACAAATTTGTTTACTCTGCTATTTATATTGTCCGTTCCATATCTTGCTCTAAGTTTAAACCAACATGGTTTTCTTGCTCTACTCCCTTTTGTCCGTGATGAATTTTTATTAAGCAGAACTCAAGTAGGTTTATATTCTACTTTTTATTTTATAAGCTCTGCCTTACTTGCAATATATACCGGTGATATTGTCGACAAATTAGGACCAAGAAAAGGAATATTGTTAGGGATCGGGTTTATGGGATTCATAATATTTCTTTATGGTTTTTCACCTTCGTATGCTGTGCTTCTTGTTTTGGCTTTTCTAGCCGGGTTTGGTTGGAGTATAATAACTCCTTCAGTAAACAAGGGAGTTATTATGGCTACTCCCCGGAATAAACGTGCTATTTCTATGGGTATAATGCAGTCTGGTGTAGGGCTTGGAGGTTTAACAGGGGCAAGCTTATTGCCCGTATTAGGAGGATTATTAGGTTGGCGAATGGCCATCCAAATATCTTCAGGTTTTGCACTATTAGTCTGGGTTTTGGTTTATTTATTATATAAGGAAGAGGTTGAGATTAATTCAGCGAATGGTCAGGACACGTTGTATGTGGAACAACCCTCTTTTAGAGAAAATATCTTAACTATCATAGAAAATAGGCGGTTGTTTCAGGTTTGTGTTCTTGGGTTAATTTTTGGTGTTTCGTCAGGTGCTGTGCTCTCACACTTTGCTGTTTTCCTTTCAGAGGATCTAAGTATGAGCCGCACTGCTGCAGGATTAGGACTTGGTTCATTTCAAATTGGAGGAATTATTGGAAGACCCTTTTGGGGAATGATTTCAGACAGATTCTGCCAAAGTAACAGAGGTCACATTTTATTTGTAATAGGAGTTATTATTGGAATTATGTATTTGTTCTTTGGGCTGTTTAACTATGTTTTGAATGTTAATTATTTTGTTGTTTTAGTTTTTTCGTTTTTTTTGGGTTTTTCAGCATTTGGATGGATGGGAGTACACTTTGTGTCTATAGGTGAATTTGCCGGAGATGCCCATTTGGGTATAGCAACAGGATTTTCCTTGCTTTTTTTAAGAACAGGTATGCTTATAGCACCTCCAATTTTTGGTCTAATAGCTGATATGCAAGAAGGTTATATGTTAAGTTGGTTCCTTTTTGGAGTTCTTGTGATAATGGCTTCACTAGTGTATCGCATTTTTAATCATCAAGCTTATCTTTCGCATCCTTAATAAGAGACAAAGCGACAGTCGAGGAGTTGAATAGTTTAATTGAGTGAAATTATAGAATATGATGGTGAAATATGGCAGGTAGATCTATTTGAACGTGGTATACCTGGAAGAACTGCAGGATATTTTATAAAAGGGGAAGATAACAGTTGGATGCTAATAGAAACAGGGCCAGCAAGCTCTTTGGAAATAATTTTTGATGCAGCAAAAGAGCTCAACATTTCTTATGACAACCTAAAACATATAGCAGTAACACACATTCATATTGATCATGCCGGGGGGCTTGGTTTATTAGCTAGTTACTTTAAGAATGCTCAAATGTGGGTTCATGAGAAAGGTAAAAAGCACATGATTGACCCCAGCAGATTAATAGAAGGAGCTAAAGCTGTACATGGATTAGAAAAGTTTAATCAGTATGGAGATGTTTTACCTGTGCCGGAAGAGAGAATAAATATTTTAAATGAAGGGACTAAAATAAGTTTAGGTGGGAGGATATTGGAAGTATGGGAAATGCCAGGTCATGCGAAGCATCATGTTTGTTTTTTCGATCATAAAACCAAAGGTCTATTTAGTGGTGATGCGGTTGGGCTATATGCACCTGTACTTACAAAGAAATTAAACCATCCTGTTATGCGCCCTGCCACGCCTGGACCAGATTTTAATGGTGAATTAATGAAGCAAGATTTATATAGATTGGCTCAGAGTGATATTAGAAGAATACATTTTTCACATTTTGGAACATCCATTTCACCACAGATAGTAATTGATATTATTACAGGTAAGTTGTGGTTTTGCCTTGAAACGGCAAAAAAATATTTAAGCGAGGAATACCCTTTTAATAAAATACAAAAAGAATTAAAAGAACGCTCAGAAAAAGAGTTGTTTCCTTATTTGACTGATTTAGATATAAATTGTGAAGTAGTTGAAGCAGAACTAGAGTTAATAATGGATTATAGAAATACAATCAATGGTATATTGAATTACTTAAATTACAATGCCAAATAATCCAAGGATAAACTTGTTAATATGAAAAAGTCTATAATGCAAATTATAATCTGCGTAAACACTATAAATATAACTAAAGCGTGATGGAGTAATGAATATTATGTCCAAGAACTATAGTCAAAAGCTAGTTACTAAAAAAGATTTTATTTCACTTATCAATCAAAGTAATAATATTTTTATAGAGCAAGGTCCTGCTGAACCACTTGCCCTTATTAAAATGTTAATGGAGAGTTCAGTAAAAGGGTTGAAGTTAATAATAGTGCCGTTACCGAATATTAATAAGCTTCAATTTGCTTTACCCATTTATGCAGATCAATGGGATATTTATGCTTTTTTTTCAAATAAAGAGTTGGTAGAGGCCTCTTCAGGTATAAATGTGGAGTATATACCTATTCATCTTTCGGAAATACCTAAAGCATTATCGACAAAATATAAACCGGATATAACTTTAGTTCAGGTAACGCCCCCTAATTCGTCAGGTTTTTGTAGTTTAGGAGCGGCAGTAGAATATAATAAAGCTGCTGTTAAGTCAGCAAAAATAGTAGTTGCACAAGCTAATAGAAAGATGCCTTTTACATGCGGCGATTCTTGTATACATATATCGGAAATAGATTATATAGTCGAGGAAGACCAAGATTTAGTACAAATTCCTTCCACGTTACCGAAAGAAGTTGAAAGTCAAATTGGTGAAAATGTATCTTCTTTAATTGATAATGGAAGCACTATACAGGTTGGGATTGGGAGGGTGCCCGATGCAGTAATGTTAGCCTTACGAAGCAAAAGTGATCTTGGAATTCATTCGGGAGTTTTAACAGAGAGTATGCTAAACCTGATTGAATCTGGAGTGGTTACAGGGATCAAAAAAAGTATTGATTCAAGAAAAGTCGTAACTGGCCAGTTGTTGGGAACAGACCGTCTTTATGAATTTAGTAATTGCAATCCGGTTATAGAGGTTCATCCAACTACGTATACTCATAATTCTTCAATCATAAGGGGTTTATACAAATTCGTTTCAATAAATTCGGCACTTGAAATCGATCTAACAGGCCAGATTAATTCTGAATTTATTGAAGGAAAACAAATCTCCTCAGTAGGAGGTCAGGTTGATTTTGCTCGAATAGCCAGGTTGTCCCCAAAAGGTAAATCGATTATCGCAATGCCATCTACAGTTCAAAACAAATCCAAAATAGTACCACATCTAAGTGAGGATGCTCCCGTGTCCATAGCAAGAACTGATGTTGATTTTGTTGTAACAGAGTTTGGCGTTGCTGACCTTCGTTATCTTTCATTAAAACAAAGGGCGTTAAAACTGATTAACATAGCTCACCCTGATTATAGAAAAGAGCTTTGTCGAAGCATTAAGCGGTTATCGATATAGTATCTTAAATAAAATTAACCGGAGGTGTTATAAATATGTCCAAAAAAGTAGTTGTAAACCACGAATACAGCAGAGTTGACTATAGTGTTTCAGGCGATCAGGAAGTTAAATATATAAAAGTCGGACATCGTCCTTTATACAGCAATCCCGACGCCGATGAAGCCAGGGAACACTTCCATGCCAAATCAAGGCGTATGATCGATAAAACGGCTACTGTTAAAGAAGCAGTGGCAAAATACGTCCACGACGGAGACTATTTTGCCGCAGGTGGCTTCGGCAGCAACAGGATTCCTGCTGCTGTCTTGCACGAAATTGTCAGGCAAAAGAAAAAAAACCTCGGTTTTGCCGGCCATACTTCTACCCATGATATGCAAATATTGATAGCGGGCAAGTGCATCAACCGCTGCGATGCCGCTTATATTGTAGGCTTAGAAGCACGGGGGCTGTCAAAAGTATCCCGCAAGGGTTTTGAAAATGGTGAAATCGAATCTACAGAATGGAGCAATGCTACCCTGGCCTGGCGGTATAAGGCGGCAGCCATGGGCCTGTCGTTTTTGCCCGCCCGTTCCCTTCTGGGAACTGACACCATCAATTATAGCGCTGCAGTTCAAATGTCCTGCCCATTTACGGGGAAAAAATACGCAGCAGTGCCGGCTTTATACCCCGACGTAGCTGCCATTCATGTCCACCGCAGTGACATCTACGGCAACTGCCAGATCCAGGGTATTGCCGTTTCAGATTTGGATCTGGCCAGGGCAGCCAAACATTTGATTATCACCACAGAAAAAATCATCCATAATGATGAAATCCGCCAGACTCCCCACAGCACGGTTATTCCCTATTACCTGGTTGATGCTGTCATCGAAGTTCCTTATGGTGCTTATCCTTCGAATATGGCTTACGAATACTTTACCGATGAAGATCATCTCATGGAATGGCTCAAAGCAGAAAAAGACGAGGAAGAGTTCAAGAATTTTATGGATAAAAACATCTACAATTGCAAAGATCACTGGGATTACTTAAAAGTTAACGGAGGCCTGGAGCGCTTAAATGAATTGAAAGCCCAGGAAAACCTTACCGATAGAAGGTAGTGATTTGTGACATTATTTTTGCCAAAGGAGTGTTCTAGATGAGTGAGTACAACGGTATGGAACTGATGATTTGCCTGGCCTCCAGGTACCTTCAAGATGATGGTACCGTGGTCGTTGGCACAGGTGCCCCCTGTGCAGCGGCAATGCTGGCCCAGCGAACCCGTGCTCCCAAACTGATGATCATGTTTGAAGCTGGAGGAGTGGGACCGCAACTGCCTTCCATGCCAATATCAGTAGGAGATTCACGGACTTATTACAAAGGTCTGGTATCTACTAGTATGCCTGAAATTATGGAGACTTGCCAGCGAGGTATGGCTGATTATACATTCCTCGGCGGGGCCCAGATAGATATGTACGGCAATATTAATTCTACCCATATTGGTGATTATGAAAGACCAAAGGTCCGTTTTCCAGGGAGCGGTGGGGCAAACGACCTGGCTTCTTTATGCTGGAAGACAATGATGATCACCCCCCAGGATAAAAACCGGTTTACCAACAATATCAACTTTATCACTTCTCCGGGATATTTAACCGGCAAAGGAGCCCGGGAGAAAGCCGGTTTGCCTCCTGGAGGAGGACCATATAAAATAATAACTAACCTGACCGTGATGGGCTTTGACGAAGAAACCTGCCGGATGCGGGTAGAATTGGTCCACCCTGGTGTTACCCGGGAGCAAATTATTGAGAATACGGGCTTTGAACTGTTATGGGCAGATGAAGTCTTTGAAAGCGCACCTCCCTCGGAAGAAGAACTGGAGATACTGAGAAGCGAAGTAGATCCCCGCCGCTATATCATCGGGCGGAAATGATCTCTTTGATTATTTAATTATATAGATTGTGGTACCATGATCAACGATTTCAAGATTGAAATACAGAAGTTCCAGACTGCAATTGATTGTTTGACTGTTTATCGGCGGTTATTTGAAAGATGTGTTCTCTAGCAGTTGAAAGAAATTTTAAAGTCGACTTTGACGGCGATCGGGTCGCCGTAGAAAGATGCTTTGCTTTCGTCGGGGGTTGCTTGATTTGTCCCATAACGGGGCCTAGAAGAAAATGATCTGTGTAAGAATCACCTGCTGGATTACTAGGACAGCCGCTTTGGCATCAAGCTGGTTTACTCCACCCCCGTCCAGAAAAAATACCTGCAGACCGTAAAAGAATTAGCTCAAAAAAGCGGCGTTGACCTTGATGAAGTGAAGTTGTGCGACCTGGCTCTGAAATGGGCGCT
>Ga0207421_10003696_pt1 | contig 18072 bp, 22 predicted proteins | sample SodLakKL_010_SED_4_FD_187542 | JGI IMG/M metagenome (GOLD analysis project Ga0207421, IMG submission 187542) | Alkaline sediment microbial communities from Lake Tanatar, Kulunda Steppe, Russia - 8KL_010_SED (SPAdes) (version 2) | ecosystem: Environmental > Aquatic > Non-marine Saline and... | reverse complement strand
CGATTCGGTTGCCTCCGATTCGGTTGCCTCCGATTCGGTTGCCTCCGATTCGGTTGCCTCCGATTCGGTTGCCTCCGATTCGGTTGCCTCCGATTCGGTCGCCTCCGATCCTGCCGCTCCAGCCCCGTCCTCACCCTCCCGCCGCTCGGCGCCGTCCGGGTCCGACCGCGTCGAGGTTTCGTCCATTGTCCGGGTATACGTCCCGCGGAGGGTAACGGTTTTCGTCCGCGCCTTACTTATAAGGGGTGTCTGAGTCCCGACGTCCGAGCACGGATCGCGGGGCTTTACGCGCTGGGGGCGTAACGCAGGATATGGTTGACGAGTCGGTCATCGCGGCGGTTGCGGGACTGTCCGTGACCGCGAGCCTCCCGTTCCTTCTGTACGGCGCGTGGATCATGATCGACGCGGAGGTGATCACGTGGGACGTCCTCACCCATCACCTCAAATACATCGCCGTCGGGCTCACGCTCACGACGGTCCCGCTGGTGACGTGGATGCTTCCCCGGATCCTCGGGCAGATGACCGGCGACGCCGTGATACACGCGTTCTTCGGCCTGCAGGCGTACGCGCTGCTCGTCTTCGCGTTCACCGGGATCGTTCGCATCTTTCAGGCGAAACGCAACGCCGACGCCTATCACGACCCGGACGCCGACATCAGCGACCTCCACGAGGACATGGACCACTGGCGAAAGCGCCTGCGGGTCGGCGTCGCCGGGTTCATGATCCTCTGGCTCTGCGCGTGGGTCTCGGGGCTCTACCGGTTCTACACGCTCCACCTCGTGCCGATACTGGTGTAGCCGTCGGTCCCGATGTAGCCGTCGGTCCCGATGTAGCCGGACGCGGCGGGGGCAACGACCGACAGGTTCAACCCGCTTTTATCCCTATACCGACCATCGTGGCAGTCACCTTCGACCTGTTCGGCACGCTCGTCGACGTCGACTATCCGAGCGACCCGGCAGAGACCGTCGCCCGAGAGCTCGAATCCCGCGGCGTCGCGGTCCCCGACGATTGGCACGTCGCCTACGGCGAGGTCCACGTGGACGCCCCGGCCGGCGCCGAGGTGCCGCTCCCGGTGCACGTCGATCGGGCCCTCGCCTCCCGCGGCGTCGAGACGACGGGGAACGTCGCCAGACACGCCGTCATCGCGGCGTTCGATCCCGACGTAACGCGCCGGGAGGGCGCACGCGAGGCGGTCCTCGCGGCCGGTAAGCGCGGCCCGGTCGGGCTCCTCTCGAACTGTGCGGTCCCCGAGCTCGTCTCCCGGACGCTCATCCGCGCCGGGCTTCGCGGCGAGTTCGACGCGGTCGTCACCAGCGTCGGATGCGGCTGGCGAAAGCCCCATCCGAAGGCCTTCGAGGCGATCGCGGACGCCCTGGGCGTCGAGCCGTCGACGCTCATCCACGTCGGCGACGACCCGACCGCCGACGGCGGCGTGGTCGACGTGGGCGGCCGGTTCGTCGACGTGACGGAGACGCCGCTTTCGGCGCTCGACGGCGAGTTGGAGGCCGAACCGTGAGCCTCGCGGCGGGGGGCGCGGTCGCGCTCGCCGCCGCGCTCGACCGGACGTTCGCCGAACCGCCGATCCGGGCGCATCCCGTCGCGTGGCTCGGCCGCGCCGCCGCCGCCCTCGATTCCCGGCTTCCCGATTCACGCGCCGCGGGGGTCGCGCTGACGGCTACACTCCCGGCCGGCTTCGCCGCCGCGTTGGCGGCTCCCGTGCTCGCCGTCGCCGCCCCTTTTTATCCACAGTCGGGGATGATGGGGGCCGGTATCGCGGGCGTGCTCGCTGGGGTCGCGCTTTTTAGTTGTACGAGCCACCGGATGTTGGTAACGGAGGCGACCGCGGTTATCTCGCTGTCAACGGCGGATCCGGCGGCCGCCCGAACGCGGTTGCGCTCGCTCGCCGGGCGCGACGCCGAGGCGTTGCGCCCGGAACAGGTCCGCTCGGCCGCCGTCGAGAGCGCCGCGGAGAACCTCGCCGACGGGTTGATCGCCCCGTATCTCGCGTTCGCCGCGGGCGTCGTCCTCGCGGGGATGCTCGATGCCCCGATCCACGTCGCTCTCGCGGGCGGCGTCGCGGGCGCGGGGTTTATAAAGGGAATCAACACGCTCGATTCGATGCTCGGCTACCGACATCGGGCGGCGGGCTGGGCGCCGGCGCGGACCGACGACCTGCTGATGTGGGTGCCCGCGCGGGTCGCCGCGGTCGCCATCGTGATCGCGAACGGGCCCCGGACCGCCGCTGCGGTCGTCTCCCGTGCCAGGGCCTCCGCGGGAACGCCCACCTCCCCGAACTCCGGATGGCCGATGGCGACGGTCGCCTCAGCGCGGGAGATACGGCTTGAAAAGCCGAACGCCTACACCCTCTGTCCGGAGCACGCGCTTCCGTCGGAGGCCGACGCGGCCGAGGGCGTTCGGCTGGTTTCGCGGGCGGCGTGGCTCGCGGTCGTCGCCATCGGCCTCGCGGTGGTGATCCTCGCATGAGCAACGCCGAGCCAGACACAACGCAAGCCGGGGTGAACCCGATCCACGCGCTTCGCGGGGCCGTGACGTTTCTCACGCGGATCCCGATCCCCGGCGGGAGCGCCCACGATTGGCGGGCGTTCGCGCGCTCCCCGTGGACGTTTCCCGTCGTCGGCGCGCTTATCGGGGGGATCGCGGGGTTGGCCTTTCTCGCCCCGTCGCTCTGGACGGCCGCGGCGCTCTATCTGGTCGCCATCTACCTGATCGGCGGCGTGACCCACGCGGACGGGCTGGCCGACCTCGGCGACGCGGTCGCGGCACACGACCCCGACCGACGCCGCGAGGTGCTCAAGGACGCCGCGCTCGGCGTCGGTGGGGCGCTCGCGCTGGGCGTGACGCTTCTCGTCACGACGCTCGGGGCGCTCGCGCTCGGGACGGGCTTCGTCGGCGGGGGCGGTGCCGGCGGTGGGACGGGGACGGTCGCGTTCCGGATCGTTCTCGCGGCCGAGGTCGGCGCGAAGGCGGGGATGGCGACGCTCGTCTGCCTCGGCACACCCGCACACGAGGGGCTCGGATCGACGATGACCTCGGCCGTCGGCCCGCTCTCGTTGCTCCCGGTGGCGCTCCTCTCCGCGACCGTCCTGCTCGCGGCCCCGGCCGGGGCGTTTCCGGCGCTCCTCGCCGCGCTGCTGGCCGGGCCCGTCGTCGCGCTGGGGCTCCTCATCCGCGTCCGTCCGTGGCTCGGCGGCGTCAGCGGCGACGTCCTCGGCGCGGCGAACGAACTTGGCCGGGCGGTCGCGCTGCACGCGGGGGTGGTCGCGTGGGCGCTCGTTTGAGCGACGGCGGGACGGATCCGAAGGGCGAGTCGAATGCGACCTCGCCGGTCTCGACGGCGATCCTGTTGTGCGGCGGGCGCGGCAGTCGGCTCGGCGGCGACGTGGAGAAACCGCTCGTCGAGGTCGGCGGCAAGCCGGTCGTCGACCGGGTGCTGGCGGCGCTTGAGGCGAGTCGAATCGAGCGCGTGGTCGCCGTCTCCTCGCCACATACGCCCGAAACGACGCGGCACCTGCGGAACCGACAAAACGGACGGGGGGAGCCGGACGGTGGCGACGACGAGCGAGGGCCCCCAGCGCTGGTGCTGGAGGTGTGTGTCGGCTCCGGTGAGGGCTACGTCGCCGACCTGACACGGGGGCTCTCGATGGTTACGCGCCCGGCGGTCACGGTCGCCGCCGACCTCCCCCTGCTTCGCGGGTCGGACGTCGACGACGTCATTCACGCCGCGCGCTCCGCGGCCGCACCGAACACGGACTCACGGCCCTCGCTCACCGTCTGCGTCCCCGTCGCGACGAAGCGCGCGCTCGGCGTGAGCGTTGAGACGACGGTCGACCACGATGGGACGCAGGTCGCGCCGACGGGACTGAACGTCGTCGCCGGCGAGACGGACCGGGTGATCGTCCGCGACCGCGACTCGCTCGCGGTCAACGTCAACCACCCGTCCGACCTCGGGGTCGCCCGTCGACTGGTCCGGGAGCGACGGTGAGCCCCGTAAAGTGTTATGTGTGACGGGGTCGGCGTGAGTGGTTTTTAGTAGGGTGACCGACGTATGAATGACATATGGACGCCAGTGCGCTGGATACGGTGGAGCGCGTGCCTCACGGGGGGAGCCACGACCCACACGTGATCGACTTCAGCGCAAACATCAACCCGGAGACGCCGTCCGGAATTGCGCCGGTCTACGACTCCACGCTCGCGGCCTCCCGACGATACCCCGCCGACGACTACGGCGAGTTCCGCACGGCCGCAGCGGAGTATCTCGGCCGTGAGCCGACGGAGATCATTCCCGTGGCCGGCGCGATGGCGGGGATGCGTCTCGCCTTCTCCGTCGTGTTGTCCCCGGGCGACTCGGTCGTCGTCCCCGAACCGTCCTTCGGCGAGTACACCCGCGAGGTGCGGCTTCAGGGGGCGACCCCGGTGGGCGTCGCCCACGACGAAGTCCTCGCGACCGATCCCGAAGGCCACGACCTCATCGTCGTCTGCACGCCGAACAACCCCACCGGCGAGGCCGTCCCGGCACACGAGTTACGTTCGTTTGCGGCCCGCTGCCGTGACGCGGGAACGGTCCTCCTCGTCGACGAGGCCTTCCTGGATTTCACCGAACGCCCCTCCGTCGCCGGCGAACCGGGCACGATCGTCATGCGCTCGCTCACGAAGATATTTGGGCTGCCCGGCCTCCGCGCGGGATACCTCGTCGCCGGCGGGGATATCGGCCGCCGGCTCGACACGGCACGGCTGTCGTGGGGGGTCTCGACGCCGGCGATCACGGTCGGAACCCACTGTCTTCGCCGGTACGAGTTCGTCGAGCGGACCATCGAACGGGTTCGGGCCGAGCGCGACCGGATGACCGAGCGGCTCTCGACGCGATGGGACGTCCACCCCTCCGACGCCCCGTTTCTCCTCGTCGACGTCGGCGACGACGACGACCCCGACGAGATCCTCGATACGGCCCGGGAGCGGGGGTTCGTGCTGCGTGACGCCCGGACGTTCGCCCGCCTCGACAACCACCTCCGCATCGCGGTCCGCCGGCCGACGGAGAACGGCCGCCTGTTGGACGCGCTCGGGGTATGAGCTTCGGGGTCGACGGGACAGCGGGAATCACCCGCCTGCGACGACCCGAGACACGGTTTCTCTCGACCGGATTCGACGGCGGGCCAAGCGTCGGGGACGCCGCCTACAACCTGACCGTCCCGGAGGGGTGGGGCGAGGAGGGGCCGCGCGACCTGCGGACGTACGCGGCCGAGCGGCTCACCGAGGTGGGTTTCGACCCGGCACCCGACGCGCCGGTGTTGCTCACCGGCGTCGACCAACGACACGCGCGGGTGGCCCGGCTCGACTCGGTGGTCGCGCTCGCGACCGTCGGGCTCTCGAACCCAGCCGCACTCCCGGTTGAGGTAAGCGGGTCGATGGACCGGCGGCGACCCGTGAGCGCGGCCGAGCGGGGGGACGAAACGAACCCGCCGATCGGCACGGTCAACCTCCTCGTCGGAACGACACGGTCGCTCGCGCCCGGCGCGTTGGCGAACCTCGTCGCCGTGGTGGCCGAGGCGAAGGCGACGACGTTGCTCTCGACGGCCGGCTTTCCGGGGACGACGAGCGACGCGATCGTCGTCGGCTGTGCGGCGAACGGGGCCGGCTCACGCGGAGGTGAAGACGCCGAGGAGACGGGAGCGAAGGGGAGTCCGGAATCCGGCCGAACGCCCGCCCCGTTCTCGGGCGCGGCAACCCCGGTCGGCGCGGCCGCCCGCGCCTGTGTTCGCGACGCCGTGCTCGCCTCGTTGCGCTCGCGGTACGCGGACGAGCCGATCCCGAAGTCGGTCGAGGCGGCCGAATACGGGGTCATCACCGCCCAACGGGCCGACGTGTTGCCCGTCGACGACGGGACCTAACGGCCTCACCGGAGCGATTCACTCGTCGGAAACGGCGACCTCATCCCAGGCCGCCGTCGCCGGCGAGCCACGATCGGTCGATCCGTCCCTCGTGAACGAGTTTCGCCAGATGGGCTCGAACGGTTCGACGAGCAAGGTCCTCCACCCCGGTCAGGTCCTTCCGATACGCGGCCGCAAGCACGCCCGACACGTCGCTCGCGCCGGCTTCGATCGCCTCGACGATCCGTCGCTCCCGCTCGCGACGATGCTCGATTAGCCGGGTACACGTCGCCTCCGGGTCCGTGATCGCAGGTCCATGACCCGGCCACAGACGCTCAGCATCGGTTTCACGAAGGCGGTCGAGGCTCGCGAGGTACGCGATGAGGTCGCCGTCGGGTGCCGCGACCGCGACGCTGCCCTCCGTGACCGCGAGGTCGCCGACGAGGATGGAGCCGGGCGTGCCGTCTCCGTCCCCCGGCACCCGAAACGAGAGGCCGTCCGGGGCGTGCCCGGGCGTTTCGAGCACCTCCACGCCCGTCGCTCCGATCGTCTCCCCCTCGGCTATCGTCGCGTCCGGTTCGAGGCCGGTCGCCGCGCGAAACCGGTCGACGTGCTCGGCATGGGCGAGGACGGTCGCGTGGGTCGCCTCAGCGTACGCGTCGACCGCCCCGACATGATCCGGGTGGGTATGGGTGACGACGATGTAATCGGCCCCGGTCGTCGAGTCGTGGGCTTCATCGGGCGCGAGGACGACTGCGTCGAGGTCGTCGCTCTGCGCACCCGGATCGACGAGGATGCGGATTCGGTCCCCACCCTCACCCGGCACGTCGACGATGTACGTGTTGACCATCCCACCGGGCGCGCTCGTCTCGACCGGGACTGTGATCCGTCGCACGGCGGGCGGTTCGGGCCCGTCGCTCCGACGGGCCATCAGTCGTCGCTCCCGAGCGTCGATCCGGCCGGCGCTCCCGGCCCCACTCCCGGACGGTCACGGCCGGGGATCGATACTGCGTCGTCGCCGGCGACGGCGAAGCGTGAGAGGTCGGCGACGCCGACGTCGACCTCCTCCACGGAGGTGTAGGGGCGACCGACGATCACGTCGCCCGCGGTGCCGCGGTTGATCCCGGGGATCGCCTCAAGCTCCGCCATCGAGGCCGCGTTGATGTCGAGTGGGTAGGGGACACCCGAGACCGACCGGTAGCCGTGGTCGGTGATCGCGACGTCGATCGTCGTCCCCAACTCTCGCTCGCCGGGCACCGCGACGAGCAGCGCGTAGGTCCCGAGTTGGCGGCCGAACGTCCGGCCGTCCTGGTGGTACTCCAGATACACGTCGGGAAGGATCGTCCCCGGCGGGACCACCCGTTTGAGCATCGGGTTGTCGATGGTCTCGCGCACGCGGCGTTTATACGACTTGAAGAGCCGCTTGTGGTCGTGGGCGATCTGTGCGCCCGTCTTCGCCATCTCGGTGCCCGCGAACGCCATCACCTGCCGGATGTTGATCCGCCGGAGCATGAGCCCCTCGTCGTAGACGCGCTGCAGGAACCGCTCGTTGTGCTCGAAGGTCTCCTCGCGCTCGCCCGCGAGCCCGTGGACGAGGTTGATCCCGGGGAGGAGCTTCGGGAGCCGCGGGGAGGTGTCGGGACCGGTGGACGGACCCGTCACACGACCCGTGCCGTCCGGGGTCGTCTCCGGGCCGTCGCCGGGCCGCCAGCCGCCCTCCTCGTTGACGACGCGGACGGCCTCCAGACACTCCTCGGCGGAGACGAGCAGGTCGTTCTGCTCGCGCACGACCGGGTCGGCCGATTCGAGCCCGAACGCGGCGGTGTCGCCGGGAGTGTTATGTTCGGCGATGATCCGGATCGCCTCCCTGGAGGCCTCGGGATACTCGATGATCGTCACCGGGTTCATGTTGTCGAGGTGAAGCGTCCGAAGATCGGGCGCGACCTCCCGAATGCCGCCGTAAAGCGCCCGCAACGCCTCCGGGTTGGGGGCCTCCCCGTCGCCGCCGAACGCGAGGATGTCGGCCTGTCGACCGAGCCGGAAGTGTCGCACGCCCCGATCCGAGAGCGCGTCGACCTCGTCGACGACCGAGCGGGCCGGGCGGAACGAGGGGTTCCCGTACAGCGGCTCCGTGCAGAACGAGCAGCGATACGCACAGCCGCGGGCGGTCTCCAGCTCGCAGATGAGGTAGTCGGGGTGGTTGGGGTGCTGTTCGACGATGAACGCGCCCGCGGCCGCCCAGCGGTCGGCCTCCGCGACGTCGCGCATCCGGTTGCCGAATCCCTCCAGCCCGTTTTCGACGAGGTCGTAGGCGGCCGCCTCGACGTCGCCCTTCGCGACGAAGTCGTAATCGAGGTCATCGCGTTCCGTCTCGGTCGCGCCGACGTTCTCCTCGCCGACCCCGAAACGGACCGGGCCGCCGAGCAGGGTGGTGCCGTCGGCGGTCCAGCCGAGTTCGCGGACCTCGTCCGGCTCCGCCGGCGTCCCGCCGACGTACTTCCCGGGGACGGTCATACCGCCGACGTAGATCATGAGGTCGGCGTTCGCCACGTCGGCCCGCTTCGAGCGGTCCTCGCGCAGCTCGTCGATGGTGTGGTAGACGATCCGGTCGGTCGGGACGCCGGCGTCGACAAGCGCGCCGGCCGTATAGCGCGGATACGTCGAGAGGTACGGCGGCACCCCGAAGTGGGCGGGCTCGTCGACGTAGCCGTCGACGATGGTTACCCGAAACTCGGCCGGATCGGTCATGGTTGCCGGGCGTAGTCGGCCGAGCCGTGAAAAGGATGCGGATGGTCGGCCGTCTCACCGAACGCTATATGTCGTCCGATCGAAAATTCGCGTGCGTGTCCCGAGTCCTCACGAACCGGCAGCGACAGCTACTGACGTGGCTGCTCGTCCTCGTGTTCGCCCTCCAGAGCCTGATCCGTGTCGCGAACGCGGAACCCGTTCCGTGGGCCACGATGGCGATCGCTGCCGGCATTTCCGCCTTCCTTGTGGGCCCGATCGCATGGACGGTTCGGGAGAGGTACGATGCGGAAACCCGCAACCGACTCGGGGTGGTCGCCGTCGGCGTCGCGATGCTCCTCGTGCCCGTCGGGATCGGCCTGTCATTGGCCTTTGCGCTCCCCATCGTCACCTCATTTCATGGCCTGCTGGTTGGTGGGCTCGCCGGAGTCGTACTTGTCGCGCTCGTGGAGCGACTCGCCCTCCCGGAACACGTCCGGACCAGGTGGGTGAGGTAGCTTTTTCAGGCGGAATCTGCCACGCAAATCGGTGATACCGACCGACAGATACGACACCCGCCGGCCCATAGGATCGGTATGGTTGAGACCACGGAGGCGGACGGCGTGTCGGCGCGATACGAGGTGGCCGATGGCGAGCGACTCCTCACCTTCTCCGCGAACGGACGAACCGCGACGGTGGCACAGAACGTCGACGGCTATGCGATGTTAAAGGTTCGAACGGGCCCGGGCGGCGACGAGTTGGAGCGCTACTACGGCTTCGATATGGCGCTCGATCACGCCGCCGAACTGCTGGGCGTCGCCGTCGGGGACCTCCCGATCCCCGAGGATGCCGCGGATATGGGAATGTAACTGCGGTCGGTAGAGAAACGTCGGTCGGTAGCGAAACGTCGGTCGGTAGCGAAACGTCGGTCGGCGGGTCGTCCTTCGACGTGTCCGTTCAGACGTCTTCAGCTTCGTCGGTGTCGGCGTCGCTCTCGGCGTCCTCGGCATCGTCGCTTTCGGTGGATTCGTCCTCGTCGCTCTCGGCGGTCAACGACCCGTCTGTGTCCGTCGACACATCGTCGTCGTCCGCCGCCTCCGCGACGTCGATCTCGACTTCGACTTCGATCTCGAGGCCCTCGGTCTCGAGTTCAGCCGTCGCCTCCTTCCTGTTCCCGACTTCGATCTCCAGTTCCTCCGGGTCCACCTCTACCTCGACTTCGACCTCGACGTTTATCTCATCGGACATATTTCGTGATCGGCCCGTAACGATCCTAATGGTTTCGCTTCGAAGTGTCCTCTCGGTCGCGCCGGAGTCGTTCCTGTCCTCGGTCGTTTATATCCTATCCAGTCGGTATATAAACGACGGGCAGAGTAGTGGCCGATCTCCCACGTGGGTGCGGGCGGTTTTTTATACTGACCGGTCCTCCCACCCGACATGGTCGTTGTTGCCGCTGTCGATCGATCGGATCGCGCCGGACGGGTTGTCACGGAGGCCGTCGCCCTCGGAGCTGCCTTCGGGGAGCCCGTTCACGTCGTACACTCGATTAACCGCTCGACGTTCGTCGACATCGGCGTCAGAACCGCCCAAGATGGCGACCCGGTCACGATAGACGAGGTCCGGGCGTACGGAAAGAGGGTCGCGAAGGAGGCGATAGAGGCGGCCGGTTTCGACGTCGACGGTGCCGACGACGGGGACGCCGACCTCCCGCCGATCGAGCGGGTTGGGCTCGTCGGCGACCCCGAGGAGGAGATCGTCGAGTACGCCGAGCGCGAGGACGCGCGGTACATCGTCGTCCTGGGTCGGAAACAGTCCCCGACGGCGAAGGCGGTCTTCGGCAGCGTCGCTCAATCGGTTCTCCTGAACGCCCCCTGTGCGGTCGTCGCCCCGCCTCGCGTCGATCGCGACTAACGGACCGTCGCCCCTAACGGATCGTCGTCCGCGACGCTGACCCGGGACGGCCTCACGGCCTCGGCGATGGTGGCGACGGACGAGGACCGCCTCACCGACGGTAGCGACGGACGACCACGGTGCCCTGTGCCCCGGTATTTATCTTTCGACCACCCGAGTAATCTACCGTGCTGCTCACCGCCTCGTTCGTGTTACACGTGCTCTCAGCGGCGCTGTGGACCGGCGCAACGCTCTTCGTCGTCTACGCGGTGCTGCCGCGGGCGGTCGACGGGACCATGCGGCCGACGACGTTCGTCGACGGCGCACACCGGCTGCTGCTCATCACCCGATGGACCGGGCTCGTCCTCCCGATCACGGGTGCGTACATGATCTGGGCTTTATATACCCCGCTGGAGCTGTTGACGTCGACGACCCGCGGCTGGCTCGTCCTCGCGATGCTCACGCTCTGGGGGATCATGAACGGGCTGATCGAGATGGGCGTGCTGCGGATGCGCCGCGAACTCGATCCGGAACTCGGATGGGGGACGTACATGGCGGAGGGATTCCCCGCCGAGCGCGTCGACGGATCGGTTCCGGCGTCCCGTCTGGCGGCGGCCGGTCGGCCATACCTCCTCGCGAGCGGCGGGTGTGCGGTCATCCTGCTCGTCGACGCCGCGTTGCTCGCGGGCGGAGTGCCGTGGTAAGCGCCGGCCGGAGGTCGCTCGAACGGGTGGCTGCGAACGGACGTCACACCGGCGACAACGTTTATATGATGATAAATGAACAACAATCGCATGCGAAAGCCGCTGCTCGTCACGGACTTCCTCGACAGGGCGCGAACCCACTACGGCGACGACGAGGCCGTGATAGCCACCACCGGTGAGCGATACACCTACGATGAACTCGGCGAGCGTGCCGACCGGTTTTCGGCCGCCCTGCAGGCTCGCGGTGTGGGGAAGGGCGACCGCGTCGCCGTCCTCGACCCGAACACGCACTATCACCTCGAAGCGGCGTACGGCTCGATGCAGATCGGCGCGGTCCACACCCCGCTCAACTATCGGCTCATCCCCGAGGACTTCTCGTACATCCTCGACGACGCGGGGGTGAAAGCGATCTATGCCGACCACGAGTACGCGGCGAAGATCGAACCGATCCGTGATGAGATCCCCACGGAGATGTTCATCACGAACGACGTGGACGCCGTCGAGGGCGAATGGGAGTCGTTCGACGAGCTGCTCGCGTCGGTCGAACCCGACTACGAGCGTCCCGAGATGACGGAGGACGAGGTCATCACGATCAACTACACCTCGGGGACGACCGGCGATCCGAAGGGCGTCTGCCGAACCCACCGCAACGAGACGCTTCACGCCTACCTGATCACCATCCATCACGAGATCGCCGACGACGACGTCTACCTCTGGACGTTGCCGATGTTTCACGTCAACGGGTGGGGACACATCTATGCCATCACCGGGATGGGCGCGAAACACGTCTGTACGCGCGGGATCGACGCCGAGGGGATCTTCAAGACCGTTCAAAACGAGGACATCTCATACCTGTGTGCTGCCCCCACGGTGCTCAACATGCTGATCGATTACTACGACTCGAACGACGTGGCCTCGACCGGGGTAGCCGACGTCCGCGTCGCCACCGCGGGAAGCGCGCCGCCAGAGGCGACGATCCGCACGATCGAGGACGAGCTCGGATGGTACTTAAAACACGTCTACGGGGCGACCGAGACCGGCCCGCTCGTGACGACCTCCGATGCCCGTCGCACGTTCGATGACGACTCGCCCGACCGGTTCGCGATCAAGAAACGCCAAGGGATCGGCTATCTGGGGACCGACGTCAGAGTCGTCGACGAGGACGGCGTCGACGTGCCACGTGACGACGTAACGATCGGCGAGGTCGTCGTCCGCGGCAACCAGGTGATGGACCGCTATTGGAACGCGCCCGAGGCGACGGAAGCGGCGTTCTCGGAGCGTCTCGACGGCTACTACCACATGGGCGATCTCGCGACGGTCGATGCGAACGGGATGATCTCGATACAGGATCGAAAAAAGGACATCATCATCTCCGGCGGCGAGAACATCTCGAGCATCGAATTGGAGGATACCCTCTTCGAACACGAGGCGGTCGCTGACGTCGCGATCATCCCCGTGCCGAGCGATAAGTGGGGTGAGACGCCGAAGGCGTTCGTGGTCCCCGCGAACGGCGACCCGGACGACCCGGGCACGACCCCCGAAGAACTGAGCGCGTTCACACGCGAGCACCTCGCGGGCTACAAGGCCGTCCAGCGGATCGAGTTCGTCGAGGCGTTGCCGACGACGGCGACCGGGAAGGTCCAGAAGTACGAACTCCGCCAACGGGAATGGGAGGACGAAGACCGGATGGTCGGCCAGGGCTGAGCGGCCGCCGATCGCCGCCGGCGCGTCGTGGACCCATTTATAAGCGCATGGGAGAGAAAACCGCACACCGGCGACCGAATCAGAACCCTTAACCGTTCCACCGGATTTCTATCAGGTAGCGGGATGGGATAGCCAGGAGATTCCGCCGGGCTCATAACCCGGAGATCGGTAGTTCAAATCTACCTCCCGCTACTTTTTGACCTTCTTCCCCTCCGAGGGAACCCTCATACTTCTCGCGCTTAACGAGCGGTCATTTATACGGATACCGACCCGTTTCGCCACATTCCAGACAACGAACGACGACGTGGCCCGGCTGGAGCCGGACGCGACTCGTCAGCCCGGGTCGCAGATAGATGTCACAGGCGTCGCAGGTCTTCCGTTCGAACTCGCGGGGCACACCACAGCGGTTGCGCTCGGAGATGCGGCGGGCGAGCCTGATATACTCGCGGGCCCGGTCGTGTTCGCCGTCGACGACGGCCTCTCGGGCGAGACCGAACAGCCGATCGATCCGTTCCCGCGGAATGCCCATACCCCGAGGGGCGAGGCGGCGAATAAAAGGCGTTGTCATCGGCTCCCACGGGTCGGCTGAAGACCACCGCCCACGTCGCGGCCGAGTTTCCGCTGAAGAGGGCTCAATTTATACATAATCGGCGGAATCGATGGGTATGTCCCCGACCGAGTCCGGAACCGATGCAGAGCAATCTGCCCCAGAGCAAGAGCAGTCCGCCCCCGGCGAGCGACGATCCGCTCCCGATGAGGCTGGTCCAACTGCCCCCGCGGATCGGATCGTCGCACTCGACGCGCTCCGCGGATTCGCGCTGCTTGGAATTCTCGTTATCAACATCTGGTTGTTCGCGTTGCCGACCATCGCGACGTACAACCCGACCCTCTATGGGGATTTTACGGGGCTCAACTATGGCGCGTGGCTGATCAGTCACGTTCTCTTCGAGCGAAAGTTCGTCACGCTGTTTACGATCCTCTTCGGTGCCGGCATGGTCCTCTTTTTGGAGTCGAAGGCGCGGAAGGGACAGGCCGGACGAAAGCTCCACCTCTCGCGAACGTTCTGGCTGCTCGTCATCGGGCTCGGACACGCCTATCTGCTCTGGATCGGCGATATCCTCGTTTTTTATGCGCTCTGTGGGTTCGTCGTGGTCTGGGCGTGGCGCTGGCGACCCACCCGGCAGTTCATCCTCGGTGCGGTCCTGTATGCGATCCCCTCGGCGTTATACCTGCTTTTGGGAGCGAGTTATCTGGTATTACCCGAGGACGGGCAAACCCAACTGGAGGACGAGCTGCTCGCCGCCTTCGGCGCGGACTTCGATCCCGCCCGAGAGATCGAGATCTACCAGGCCGGGTGGGTGGATCAGGCCGGACACCGGATCCCCATTCTACTTGAATATCATACGCTTGGGTTTCTCTCCGAGCTCTTCTGGACGCTCGGCGGGATGATGTTGATGGGAATGGCGCTTTATAAATGGGGCGTGCTCTCGAACGCACAAAGCGGCCGGTTTTACCGGCGGCTCCTCCTCGGCGGCGTCGGAACCGGCCTTCCGCTCATTCTCGTCGGTGTCTGGCTCCGCGAGGTGTTCGCCTGGGAGACCATCCCGGTGCTCACGCTCGCGTTTCAGTTCAACTACTGGGGTGCCCCGCTGCTCGCGGCCGGCTACATCGGCGGGATCATGCTACTCTGTCGGGGCGCGGCGGATGGGCGGGTCGTCCACGCCTTGAGCGCCGTCGGCCGGACGGCATTCACGAACTACTTGCTGCAGACGGTCATCGCGACGACGATCTTCTACGGCTACGGCCTCGGCCTCTTCGGCCAGTTGAGCCGGGTCGAACTCCTCGGGGTGGTCGTGGCGATCTGGGCGGTCCAGATCCCGCTTTCGGTGTGGTGGCTCGATCGGTTCCGGTTCGGACCCGTCGAGTGGGTCTGGCGGACCCTGACGTACCGCAAACGACAGCCGATGCGCCGCTGACCGCTGCGCTGGATAGGTGCCGTTCCGGAGACGGCAGACGTTTTTGTGATCCAACATGAACCGTTTTGTATGCCCTCCTCGGTCGTCTCCGGTCGCCCCCGCTCACGCCTCGGACCCGTGGCGATACTCGGGGCAAACCTGTTGCCGCTCGTCGGCGTCCTGTGGTTCGGTTGGGATCCGACGACGCTCGTCGTCATCTATGCGCTGGAACTACTGTTCACGCTTCCGCTGGCGGGGGTGAAAGCGCTCTTCGCGAAGCGGCCGCCGCGAGCCGATCACGACGAGTCCGGAACCCTCGGCGTCTCCCATCCGTTGGCCGAAAGCCGGGGCGCTATCGAACTCATCGGCTGGCTGCCGCCCGTCTATCCGCGGAACCTCCCGTTCGCGGCCGCCGTGATCAATGGCTCGATCTGGTATCTAATCGTGATCGGCGTCGTGCTCGCGGGGGTCGTCTCCGTCGGCAACGCCCTCACGCGCCCGGAGGTGCTCGTGAGCGCCCTCGCGCTCGTGATCGGACAGTCCGTCGAGACGTGGCGTGAGTATCTGCAGAAGGAGTACGAGACCTCGTCGCCGTACGCGGTCATCGAGACCCCCGCGAGACAGACGTTCTTTCTCGCGTTCGTGTTGCTGGCCGTCCCGGGGATCGAGACGTTCGGCGTGGAGGGGGTGTTGGCCGTCGTCGTGCTCGTCAAGCTGCTCATCGAGTGGTCGGCATATCGCGCCGGGTCGGAGGGGGGCGGTCGGCTTACCGGCTGGCTGGCCGGACCGGAGTCGGCGACAGAGGAGCGGAAGCCGATCGAGGTTCCGGACGACCCGCCGGAGGTGACGATCCCGACCGATCGGCGCGCGGTGTGGCGGACGGCCTCTTTCGACGTCGTCGGTCGCTTCGCCCCCTTCGCCGTGGGGCCGTTCATCGTCCTCTGGTTCATTCTGATGCTCCTGCTCGGCGATGAAGCGAGCACGGTCGCCGTGGCCGCCATCAGCGTCATCGTTGCCGCCGCGTTCGTGGTAACGCTCGCGCTGCGCGTCCTCATGGGCGTGCTTCAGTACGGCTGGCTGGAGTATCGCCGCTACGGGGACCGGATCGTCGCCTACGACACCCTCGTCTCGGAGCCGCAGTGGACGACGGCGCTCTCGGTCATCCGTGACGTGCAGGTCGTCCCGGATCGGTTCGCGGACCGACTGTGTGACACCCGGACGGTCGCCGTGACGACCGGGTGGGGCGAGGAGGAGCGGCGGCGGTACCTCGGGCCAACCGCCCACGGCGACGCGCTCGTCGAGCGGTTCGATCTGCCCGTCGTGACGACCGACCTCGATCCGATCGATCGACGGCCGATCGGCGTCGTGATCGGGAGCCTTGTCGCGGGTGGCGTTGCGATCCTCCTCCTCGCGGTCGGGCCATGGATCAGCGTCGGAGAACTGCTTCTCGGCGGGGCCATCTACGGCGTTTTCGGTATCCCGTTCGTCGGGTTGCTCCTCCGTGGCATCTGGGTGCAGGCCTACCCCGAGCGAACGGCCGAACCGGCCGACACGTCGCAGTGATGCGGATGACGGAACGCCTATCCACATCACGAGCCACAAATATGTATGGTCCCACCGAGCGCCCTCCCACTCGTCATCGACGTCGGGGCGGCCCTCACGGATGCCGGCGGCCTGCTCCAGTACGGGTTGGTTTTCTTGTTTGCCGCGTTCCCCTGGGTCGAGATCCTCGTCGTGATCCCGATCGCCATCGGCGTCGGGTTGGACCCCGTCGGCGTCGGGGTCGCCGCCTTCGTCGGCAACGCCGGATCCGTCCTCGTGCTGCTGCTTGGCTACCGGCGGGTCAGCGGATGGTGGAACCGTCGGCGGGCAAGCGGGCAGGAGGGAGAAGAGACTGACGCGGAGTCGACGAGTCGCCGCCGGCGCTGGGCACGCCAGATCTGGGATCGGTACGGATTGCCCGGACTTGCACTCGCCGCGCCAATCCTGACCGGCGTCCACCTCGCCGCGTTGCTCGCGCTCGCCGCCGGCAGCCGGGGCGGGTTGATCGCGGGCTGGATGACCGTCGGGATCGCCGCGTGGACGGTCGTGCTCGTGGCTGGATCGGCGTTTGGGGTGTCGTTGGTATAAAAACAGGAGAGCCGATCTTCGGGTTATCTCACGGCAAGAACGACATCGGGATCAAGAGACACGTTTGCGATCGAGTCGCTCCTTGATGTCGTCTTTCACGTCTTCGGCTGTCCGTTCGTGAAGTCGCTTTTGTAACTCTTCGCGAACCACGAGTCGAGCGCCGTATCGCAGTACCTCCGATCGCGAACCAAACTGACCCGCCTCCACGAGCTCGTCGAGTTCACTGACGAGTTCCGGCGGAAGCGATACCGGAATGGTATATCTGTCTGTACTTATAGGATGGACCACATATAGAGAACGCATATTATATCTCCAAGCAGCTGAACTGCCGACTTGTTATTTATACTTGCCGAGCCATATTCGACAGAACGCTTATTCAAGCGGTCCGCGAAGGACGAGTATGGCGAGTGCGACACGCGACCTCAACAACGGCGAGGGCGTCGAGTTCATTCATGAGGATGACGGCTCGATCACCGCCAAGGACATCGAGACCGGTGTCGCCTCCTTCGGCGACACGAAGGCGGAGGCCCTCCGGATGCTCGCGGAGGCGATCGAACTCCACGAAGGCGGTGGCGATCCCGTGACTGACGAGGACCTCGAAGAGTGGGGCCTCGAAGACGCGAAACCCGGCGATAAGGAGCTTCCTGACTTCATGAAGTGAATGGTCCGGACGAACTTCTCCGGACGCGATATCGCGTCTGTGCTCCATGACTTCGGTTACAGGCCTGTCGGTCGCGCAGGCAGTCATCTGAAGATGCGCTACGAGTCACCAGATACGGATGAAGTCCGAATCGTGACAATTCCTATGGCGTCCGAAGATGAGATCCCGACTGGGACGCTACAGTCGATCGCCGATCAGTGCGGTGCGGACGACTTCCACGCGTGGTGTGAGTGGATCGACGATCACCGATGATTACCGACTTATTATAGAACTCGTCAATCGCCCCTCCCCTGAAACCGCTCCGATCACGCCAGTCGGCGGATCGGTAGTAACGAGGTCCGTCCGGGGTGCTCGTTTTGAACTTCTCGGGACGCTCCGGACGCCCGACGAGGTGACCGTACTCCGTCCCATCGATGGGG
>Ga0207421_10003695_pt1 | contig 18073 bp, 16 predicted proteins | sample SodLakKL_010_SED_4_FD_187542 | JGI IMG/M metagenome (GOLD analysis project Ga0207421, IMG submission 187542) | Alkaline sediment microbial communities from Lake Tanatar, Kulunda Steppe, Russia - 8KL_010_SED (SPAdes) (version 2) | ecosystem: Environmental > Aquatic > Non-marine Saline and... | reverse complement strand
CGCGGCGCTCGCGCGCGAGGGGGACTACACCGCGCGGCGCAGGACGACGATCGCGCAGTCGTCGGTCGTGCCGTCGTCGGTCCAGCGCCGCACCGCCTCCCACACACCGTCCGCGAGGTGCTGGGCGTCGAGCCGGGCCCGCGCGAGGTCGTCGAGCGTGGCCTGCAGCCGCTCGGCCCCGAAGAGCGTGCCGTCGGCGGCGCGCGCCTCGGTGACCCCGTCGGTGTAGAGCACGAGGGCCTGGCCGGGGTCGAGGGCGGACTCCAGGTGCTCGTAGGTCGCGTCGTCGTCGACGCCGACCGGCACGTCGGGCACGAGGTCGAGGAAGCGGGCGCCGTCGGCGTCGACGAGCGCTGGCGCGGGATGCCCGGCGAGCGCGAGCTGGTAGTCCCACGTCTCGGGCTCGAGGCGCACGTAGGCCATCGTCATGAAGCGCTCCGGCGGGGTCTGGTCGTAGACCGCGCTGTTGAGCATGCGCAGGACGATCTGCGCGGTCGCGCCGCGCAGCGCGAAGGCGCGCAGGGAGTAGACCGCCATCGCGGTGAGGCTCGCGGCCTCGACGCCCTTGCCGGAGACATCGCCGCAGGCGATGCCGATGTGGTCGTTCTCGGTCATGAACCAGTCGTAGAAGTCCCCGCCGACGTCGACCCCGGCGGTGGCCGAGCGGTAGACCTCCCCGACGTCGACCGCGGCGGGCAGCGAGACGTTGCGCGGCCGCAGCTCGCGCTGCAGCGAGTCGACGACGGTCTTGGCCTGCTCGTGGAGGGTGACCTGGTGCACCGCTGCGGCGAGGGCCTGGGCGAGGGTCGCGAGGACGCCGTCGACGAGCTCGGGCAGCGGGCGGTCGCTGTAGACGCCGAGGACCCCCTCGGCGGGGCTCGGCACCTGGACGAGCCGCACGCTGTAGCCGGGCCAGCTCGAGGTCGCCGCCGCGGTCGCGGCCTCGCGCAGGCTGCCCGTCAGCGCCCCGCTCGCGAGCTTCGCGGCGATGCTCTGGGGGCCGAGCGCGCCGACGTGGTCGCAGGCGTCGTCGGGCAGCCCGGCCGAGCCGAGCAGCCGCAGCCGCCCGTCGCCATCGGGGTGGGGCCCCCACAGCGCCGCGCCGGCGAAGCCCATGCCGGTGACGAGCCCGTCGAGGAGGCGCTGGCGCACGAGCTCGGGGTCGGGGGCGTCGACGAGGGAGGCCGAGGTCGCCACCGCCGCGGTGAGCAGGTCCTCGAGCCGCTGGAACTGGTCGATGAGCCTCGCGTTGTCGACCGCGGTCGAGGCGAGCGTGGCGACGAGGTCGAGGCGCTCGGCGGCGTCGGCGTCGAAGCTGCCGAGGCGGGGCTCCCCGACGACGAGCAGGCCCTGCCAGCGACCGTGCAGGCTCAAGCCGGTCGCGAGGACCTGCTGCCAGCCGTCCTGCCCGGCGAAGGGCAACGGCGGCGCCTCGTCGCTCTCCCCGGCCTGCCAGACGATGCGTCGGCGGCCGAGGCAGGCCTGCCACACCGGGCTCGCGAGGTCGTCGACGACGACCTGTGGCTCGAGGATGTCGTCGGGGGCGCTGGCGACGACGTCGAAGACCTCCCCGCCGCGGGAGAGCAGGATCGCGCTGCGCTGCGCGCCGGCGGCGAGCGCCGCACCCCGCACCGCGTCGGCGTAGACCTGGTCGAGTGGCTTCGTGACCGTGAGGCCCGCGGCGAGGTCCTGCAGGGCGGCGGTCTCGGTGCGCTCGGCGCTCGCGAGCAGCTGCCCGGAGAGGTCGACGAAGGTCATGAGCACGCCGCCGGCGGGCACGCGCAGCGGCTGCAGGCGCAGCGTCCAGCGTGAGCGCAGCAGGCCGGCCACGCGCGGGTCGGCGTCGGCGGGCGCGTCGATGCGCACCCGCGTCGAGCGCGGCTCGCCGCGCGCGACGCACTCCTCGAGGACCTGCGCCACCGGCGGTCCCTCGATGACGAGGGTGCGGTCCTCGGGCAGGAGGTCGGCGAGCGACGCCCCGACGGGGTCGGTCTCGAGGCCGAAGGTGCTCGCGAAGACCGGGCTCGCCAGGGCGATGCGCCAGCCGTCCTCCTCGGCGGCCAGCACGAGCGCCGGGATCGGCAGGCCGTCGAGGACCTCGGCCACGGGGTCGAGGCGCCCGTCGCCGAGGAGCTCCGTCGACAACCGTGTCACCCGTCACCCCCCGACCTAGGGTCCACCGCACACGCTGAGGGCTCGCGCCGTGCGCGGGGGACCATGCTAGCCCCCGGGTGCGACGGTCGGGAGCGGCGATCGGGCAGGAGGCGCGGGGCCCCTCAGGACTCGCAGGCGCACTCGGCCCGCCAGGCCTCGAAGGCGCTCGCGGGCATCGGGCGGGCGATGCCGAAGCCTTGGAGGACGTCGCAGGAGGCCGCCCGGGCCGCCTCGGCGACGGCGTCGTCCTCGACGCCCTCGGCGGTGACGACGAGCCCGAGGTGGTGGGCCATCTCCGCGGTGGCCGCGACGATGGCCCGCTCGTCCTCGCGGTCGAGCCGGGCGATGAACGACCGGTCGACCTTGAGCTCGTCGAGCGGCAGCCCGAGCAGGTGCGACAGCGAGGAGTAGCCGGTGCCGAAGTCGTCGATCGCGACGGCGACGCCGAGGCGGGCGACGCGGTCGAGGAGCTCGGCGGCGAGCTCGGGCTCGACGATGAGGGCGCTCTCGGTGACCTCGACGCGCAGCAGCCGCCCGGGCACGCCGGCCTCGTCGAGGAGCGCGGCGAGCTCGTCGGGGAAGCGCTCGTCGAGCAGCGTGCGCGCGGAGAGGTTCACCGCGACCTCGAGCTCGGCGCCGTCGTCACGCCAGCGGGCGACGTCGGCGAGGACCCCGGCGAGCACGACCCTGGTCAGGGGGGCGATGAGCCCGCCCTGCTCGGCGATCGGCACGAAGTGCCCCGGCGAGACGCTGCCGCGCACGGGGTCGTGCCAGCGCACGAGCGCCTCCGCCCCGACGAGCCGGCCGTCGACGGCGCTGACCTTCGGCTGGTAGGCGAGGTCGAGGCGGCCCTCGTCGATCGCGCGACGGAGGTCGGCGAGGAGGTCGAGCCGCAGGCGTGCCTGCGCGTCCTCGTCGCCCGCATGGGCGGCGATGCCGTGGCGTGTGCGCTTCGCCCCGGCCACGGCGATGGCCACGCGCCGCAGCAGCGTCGCCGCGTCGCGGCCGTGCTCGGGCACGACGACGAGGCCGCAGGTGGCGTCGAGCGCGAGGGTCGTCGCCCCGACATGGTGCGGCCGCCGCACGCTCGTGAGCAGCCCCGCAGCCGTCGCCTCCGCACTGGCGCGGTCGCCGACGCCGTCGACGAGGACGGCGAACTCGTCGGGGCCGACCCGGGCGACGACGGCGTCGGGAGGGGCGTCCTCGCGCAGCCGGCGGGCCACCGCGGCGAGGAGCTCGTCTCCGACGCTGTGGCCGAAGGCGGCGTTGACTTCGCTGAAGCGCGCGAGGTCGACGACGAGCAGCGCGGCCCGCGGAGCGGGCGCGCCCTTGGCGAGGACGCGCTCGAGCTCGGTGAGCAGGGCCGGGCGGTTGGGCAGGCCGGTCACCGCGTCGCGCAGCGCGTCGGCGTGGCGGCGGGCGACCTCGCCGCGCAGCTCGCTGGCGAGCAGCGCGACCTCGAGGGCGCGCCCGCCCATGTCGGCGAGGGCGGCCAGCGCCGTGCGGTCGGCGCGCGAGAGCGGCAGCGCCCGGTCACGATCGGCGATGACGAGCAGACCGCGGGCCCGCTCGCCGACGTCGAAGGGCACCGCGACGCCGTCGCGGCAGCCGCCGGGCAGCAGCGCGGTCGGCGGCCGCGCGCCCCCGCGTCGCAGGTAGCGGGGCCGCACCGTCACCGCCTGGCCCTGCTGGGCGAGGCTGCGGCGGATGCTCGAGCTCGTCTCGTCGGGCACGGTGAGCGGCTCGAGGCGGTCGAGGATCTCGGTGTGGCCGTCGACGACGGTGACCGCGCCGCGGGTCGACCGGGTCAGGGCGAGCGCCCTGTCGAGCAGGCGGTCGACGGCGGCCTCGGGGTCGGCCGCGGCGACCTCGTGGGTGAAGGCCTGGAGGTCGACGAGGAGCTTGCGCTCGCGGTCGATGGCGATGAGCGCCCGGAAGGCGACCTGCACCGAGACGAAGGCGAGGACCACCGCCCAGAGCGCCTCGGGCACGGCGACGACGACCGAGGCGAGCCCGACGGCGAGGACGCCGTGCAGCAGCGCCTCGCCGACGACGAGCGGTCCTGCCAGCGGCGGCAGGCGCCAGCGCGAGCCGTCGGCGAGGGCGACGGCGAGGGGCACGAGGAGCATCGCCACGGCGCCGTAGGCGGCGAGCGCGAGGACGAGCGCGACCGCCCCGTGGAGGCCCAGTGGCTCGGCGCCGGCGAGCAGGACGCGGTGCGCCAGCGCCACGAGTCCGATGCCGACCGCGGTGAGGCCGAGGTTGAAGGCGAGCTTGACGCGGTTGCGGCGCTCGATCGCCAGGCTCGACAGCAGCGCCCCGGCGAGCCCACCGAGCACGAGCGCCGAGGTCCCCGCGAGCAGGACGCCGAGGGCGAGCGCGACGTCCTCGAGGGAGAGGTGCACCCGGCGCTGCGAGCCGGGCACGGCGATCGTCACCGCCTGCGCACCGGCGAAGAGCGCGGCGACCCCCCACCACGGCAGGATCGTCGCCACCGGCCGCCCGCCCACGAGCGCCGCCGTCGCCGACAGGGCCGCCCCGGCGAGCAGGACCGCGCCGACGAGCGCGCGGAGCCGGCGCGCCGGGTGCTCGGCGCGCGGACTGGCGTCGGTGGGGGCGGTCGCCGTCGTCGTCTCCTGGGCGTGGGCGACCGCCGAGCGCATCTGGCTCATGAGGATCGTGTCGACCGCAGCGGCCGCGACTTGATGATCCTATGCCAGACCCAATCACTTGGTCACTGAACCATCACAGGGGCGGCGATGCCCCCGCGGTCGGTGCCCGTCGCGGCGTGCCCCACGGCGGAGGCGCACGGGCACCGACGCGCGGGAGGGGTGGCCCGGTGGGGCCACCCCTCCCGCGGTGGGTCTCGTCGCGGCGTATGGCCGCGGCGGGTGCAGCTTCTAGAAGTCCATGCCGCCCATGCCGCCCATGCCGCCCATGCCGTGGTCGTGGCCACCGCCGCCGCCCTCGTGCTCCTCGGGCTTGTCGGCGATGAGCGTCTCGGTGGTGAGCATGAGCCCGGCGATCGACGCGGCGTTCTGCAGCGCCGAGCGGGTGACCTTCGCGGGGTCGATGACCCCGAAGCCGATCATGTCGCCGTACTCGCCGTTGAGGGCGTTGAGGCCCTCGCCGTCCTTCATCCCGCGGACCCGCTCGACGACGACCGAGCCCTCGTAGCCGGAGTTCGCGGCGATCCAGAACAGCGGCGAGGACAGCGAGGCCTTCACGATGTTCGCGCCGGTGAGGTAGTCGTCCTCGAGGTGTAGCCCGTCGATGGCGTCGGCGGCCTGCAGCAGCGCGACGCCGCCACCGCCGACGATGCCCTCCTCGACCGCCGAGCGGGTGGCCGACAGCGCGTCCTCGATGCGGTGCTTCTTCTCCTTGAGCTCGACCTCGGTGGCCGCGCCGACCTTGACGACGGCCACGCCGCCGGAGAGCTTCGCGAGGCGCTCCTGGAGCTTCTCGCGGTCCCAGTCGGAGTCGGTGTTGTCGATCTCGCTCTTGATCTGGCTCACGCGGGCGTCGATGTCCTCCTGCTCACCGGCACCCTCGACGATCGTCGTCTCGTCCTTGGTGATCGTGACCTTGCGGGCACGGCCGAGCAGGTCGAGCGTGACGGCGTCGAGCTTGAGGCCGACCTCCTCGGTGATGACCTGCCCACCGGTGAGGATCGCGATGTCCTGCAGCATCGCCTTGCGGCGGTCGCCGAAGCCGGGGGCCTTGACCGCGGCGGACTGGAAGGTGCCGCGGATCTTGTTGACGACGAGCGTGGCGAGGGCCTCGCCCTCGACGTCCTCGGCGATGATCACGAGCGGGCGGCCCGCCTGCATGACCTTCTCGAGGATCGGCAGCATGTCGTGCACCGCCGAGATCTTCTGGTTGGCGATGAGGATGTAGGGGTCGTCGAACACCGCCTCCATGCGGTCGGTGTCGGTGACCATGTAGGGCGAGACGTAGCCCTTGTCGAACTGCATCCCCTCGACGAAGTCGAGCTCGAGGCCGAAGGTCTGGCTCTCCTCGACGGTGATGACGCCGTCCTTGCCGACCTTGTCCATCGCCTCGGCGATGGTCCCGCCGATCTCGTGGTCGTTGTTGGCCGAGATCGAGGCGACGTGGGCGATCTCCTCCTGGGTCTCGATGTCGCGGGAGCCGGCGGCGATGCGCTCGGTGACCGACTCGACCGCGGCGTCGATGCCGCGCTTGAGCATCATCGGGTTGGCCCCGGCGGCGACGTTGCGCAGGCCCTCCTTGACCATGGCCTGGGCGAGGACGGTCGCCGTGGTCGTGCCGTCGCCGGCGACGTCGTTGGTCTTGGTGGCGACCTCCTTGGCGAGCTGGGCGCCCATGTTCTCGTAGGCGTCCTCGAGCTCGATCTCACGGGCGACGGTCACGCCGTCCTTCGTGATCGTGGGGCTGCCCCACTTCTTCTCGAGCACGACGTTGCGGCCCTTCGGGCCGAGGGTGACCTTGACCGCGTCGGCGAGTTGGTTGACGCCGGACTCGAGCCGGCGGCGGGCCTCTTCGTGGAACTTCAGCTGCTTGGCCATCGTGGAAAAGCCTCCTTGTGGCTGGCCGTCGAGGTGCTGGGGGTGCGCGCGGCGCGCGCGGCGCGGCGTGACGCCGGCGGTGCTAGCGCTCGACGACGGCGAGGATGTCGCGGGCGGAGAGGATCAGGTAGTCCTCGTTGTCGATCTTGACCTCGGTGCCGCCGTACTTCGAGTAGACGACGAGGTCGCCCTCGCTGACGTCGGGCTTGATGCGCTCGCCCTGGTCGGAGACGCGGCCCGGGCCCACGGCGATGACCTCGCCCTCCTGGGGCTTCTCCTTGGCGGTGTCGGGGATGACGAGCCCGCTCTGGGTGGTCTGCTCGACCTCCACGGCGCGTACGACGACGCGGTCCTCGAGCGGCTTGATCGCAACCTTCGATGAGGTCGCCATCGGTTCCTCCTTCGTTCGATGCGGTCCCCCTTGGGTTCACGGCGGGGCCGTGCGGGGGAACGTGGTCTCGGTACGGTCGGGCGGCGCGCGCTGCCGCGCGCCCCGTGCCGGCTCGCCCCGCGCGGCGGAACGGAGGCCTGGCACTCGGTGCGGTTGACTGCTACCCGCAACGCTAGCAATCCATGCGTGCGAGCGCAAAGGCGCTGTCGACACACCCCTCATATCTGAGTCTGCGACGCTCAGGTCGGAGCCCACGGGCGCCACGGCCCCCGGCGGGCAGCGTCGCAGTCGGTGCGCAGGACGACGCGTTGCGCACAGCCACGCGGGAGAGAAAGGCACTCACGCAGGGTAAAACCGTGGTACGGTTCGCCGTGAGGGTGCATGACACGGCGTATGGCATCCCCTCGACGCCAGGCGCCGACCACACTGGTGACCATCGTCCAGGGGGCGGGACGTGAGCGACAACGACTACCAGCGACGGCTCGGCAGCCGCCTGCGCGCGATCCGGCAGCAGCAGGGCATGACGCTGCACCAGGTCGAGGAGCAGTCTGAGGGCAAGTGGAAGGCCGTCGTCGTCGGCTCCTACGAGCGCGGCGACCGCGCGGTCAGCGTCGCGAAGCTCGCCGAGCTCGGCGAGTTCTACGGCGTGCCGGTCTCCGAGCTCCTGCCGAAGGAGGACGTCGAGCCGACCCGGGGCGAGCCGCTGCCCTCGAAGGTCATGCTCGACCTCCGCAAGCTCTCACGCGCCGACCTCGACCCCGAGCTCGCGCCGGTGAGCCGCTTCGCCCACACGATCCAGCTCCAGCGCGGCGACTTCAACGGCAACGTCCTCACGATCCGCGGGGAGGACCTGCGGGCGATGTCGGTGATGTTCGGCACCGAGCCGAGCGAGCTCGTCGTGCGCCTCGAGGACCAGGGCATCCTCGCGCAGGTCTGACCGCGACCGGCGCGACCCGGCGGAGCGACGGGCGCCGCGCCCGCACCCTGCTGCGGCTCAGCGCAGCGCGAGCGTCCACGCGCCGCGGTCGATGAACCCCGCGCGGGCGTAGGCCCGGCGACCCGCCTCGTTGTCGGCCCGCACGTGCAGCGTCACGCCGGGCAGCCCCCACCGCGTGACGAGGTCGCGCGCGACCGTGGCGACCGCACGCGTGGCGAGCCCGCCTCCGCGGTAGGCCTCCTCGACGTAGACCCCGGCGATCTGCGCCCCACGCCGGGACGATGCGAGCGAGACGTCGACCTTGGCCACGACGCTCCCGCGGTCGACGACCCACGTGGCGCCCCGGGCGATGGAGTCGCGCATGCGCTCGCTCACGCCCTCCCGCGCAGCGCGTGAGAGCGGGGGGCCCATGCGGTCCTCGACGTGGAGCCGGCTGGCGAGGTCGGTGACCGCGGCACGGTCGGCGGGCACCGCCAGGCGCAACCCGACCGGCGGGGCGAGGTCGGCGGGCTCGCGCACGACCATGAGCCGCTGCTCGCGGGCACGCGGCCGACGCCGCAGCAGCCCCCGGCTCGCGGTGTCGAGGATCGCGTCGCCGAGCGCAGCGTCGCCGAGCAGCACCCGCCAGCCGCTCGCCGCGACGTGCTCGGCGATCGCGGGGCCCGCCGCGGCGTCACCGGCCACCGACAGCGTCCCGCTCGCCGAGAGGTGCGCGACCGCCCGCGGAGCGCCGGCCGGCCAGGCCATGAGCCGGCGGTGCTCCCGGCGGTCGAGGGCGTCGAGGAGCTGCTGGTGGGCGAGCGTGGCGTCGACCGCGTCGCCGCCGTCGGCAGGCGTGGTGAGGAAGGCCTCGACGAGCCCCGCGCTGCGCTCGTCGACGGCGGCCACCCGCGGGCGGGTCGGCGTCGCGGTCACGCCGACCCCTCCCGCGAGGTGAGGCCCTCCACGGCCTCGAGGGTGAGGTTGGGGTCGGCGTCGAAGCCGGCAGGGCTGCGCTCCCCGCGAGCGAGGCGGTTCGCTCCCGCCGCGGCGATCATCGCGCCGTTGTCGGTGCACAGCGCCGGCGCCGGGGCGAGCAGCCGCAGGCCCTCGCGCGCGCAGCGCGCGGCCATCTGCTCGCGCAGCCGGGAGTTCGCGGCGACCCCACCGACGATCGCGACCTGCTCGACGCCGTGGGCGAGGGCGGCGGCGAGGGTCTTGTCGACGGCGACGTCGACGACGGCCTCCTGGAAGGACGCCGCGACGTCGGCGGTGTCGACCGCCTCGCCGGCCGCCTCGCGGCGGCGCAGCTCCCGGATCACCGCGGTCTTGAGCCCCGACAGCGACAGGTCGTAGCCGCCGCCGGACAGCGCCCGCGGGAAGGCGATCGCCGCGGGGTCGCCGCTGACGGCGAGGCGGTCGATCTCCGGTCCTCCCGGGTAGGGCAGCCCGAGGAAGCGGGCGACCTTGTCGAAGGCCTCGCCGGCGGCGTCGTCGATCGTCGCGCCGAGCGTGGAGAACCGCCCGCGCTCGTCGAGCAGCGCGATCGAGGTGTGCCCGCCGGAGATCACGAGCGCGACGAGCGGCGGGGACAGCGCGCCGTGCTCGAGCTGGACCGCGCAGACGTGCCCCTCGAGGTGGTTGATCCCGATGAGGGGGGCGTCGGTCGCGAGCGCGAGGCCCTTCGCGGCGGCGACGCCGACGAGCAGCGCGCCGACGAGGCCCGGCCCGGCGGTCACGGCGATGCCGTCGAGGTCGTCGTAGGTCGCGCCCCCCTCGACGAGCGCGCGGTCGAGCACCGGCAGCATGAGCTCCACGTGGGCGCGCGCGGCGATCTCGGGCACGACCCCGCCGAAGGGCCGGTGGTGCTCGGCCTGCGAGCCGATGACGTTCGAGCGCACGACACGGCCGTCGTCGACGAGCGCGGCGGCGGTCTCGTCACAGGAGGTCTCGATGCCGAGGACGAGCATCAGCGCCTCCCACCGCGGGCGGCGTCGGCGCGCTCGTCCGCGCCGGCGTCGGCTGCGGCGACGCGCGCGGCCTGGCGGGCGAGGCGCGCGGCGTAGGCGTCGCTCTGGAGGTCGTCGAGCCACATCACGAGGGCGTCCTCGCCGTCGCCGGGGTAGTAGCGCGGGCGCAGGCCCACCGGCGCGAAGCCGAAGCGGCTGTAGAGGCGCTGCGCGCCACGGTTGGAGGCCCGCACCTCGAGCGACGCGCGCTCGACGCCGAGCTCGCGCGCCTCGGCGAGCAGCCGCACGAGCAGCCGGGTGGCCACGCGGCGGCGCTGCGCGTCGGGGTCGACGGCGACGGTCGAGACGTGGGCCTCGCCCCCGCCGGTGAGCATGCCGGCGTAGCCGACGACGCGGGTGCGCCAGCCCCTCGGCTGCTGCGCGACGAGGTAGCGGCGGCCATCGCCGGCGGCGAGCTCGGCGGCGAAGGTGCCCGCCGACCATGGCGGATGGTGGACGCGGTGCTCGATCGCGAGCACGCCGGGCAGGTGCCGCCGGCGCATCGCGCGGACGACCACCTCCGGCGGCGGCGCCTCGGCCCTCATCGCGCCTCCTCCGCCGTGGTGCCGCCGAGCACCGCCCCGCGGTTGCGCCAGCTGATGCGCGCGTCGGCCGCCCGCAGGTAGACCGGGCGGAGGTCCTCGGGGCGCTGGGTGGCCTGGCGCGCGAACGCGGGCACGGCGAGCTCGACGAGCGTCACCGCGCTCGGCTGCGGCGCCCACGCCGCGGCGACCTGCGCGCGGGCGGACGACAGCGCCGCGGTGTGCCGCTGGGCGCCCTCGCCGACGCAGAGGACGTCCTCGCCGTCGGCGGCGAGCTCGGCGGCGAGGCGCTCGGGGCTGCCGACGATCTGGTCGCTCGTGCGCTGCACCCCGTCGGCGGTCGGCCGGTAGCGCGCCCAGAACAGCTCCCCGCGGCGCGCGTCGAGGACGGCGACGATGACGCGGTCGGGGCGCACGTGGCGGTAGCCGAAGGCGACGAGGTCGAGGCTCGAGCGTCCCACCGTCGGCAGCTGCCGGGCGTGGGCGAAGGCCTGGGCGGTGGCGAGGCCGACGCGCAGGCCGGTGAAGAGCCCCGGGCCGAGGGTCACCGCGACGCCGTCGACCTCGCGCAGGCTCACCCCGGCGCGCTCGGCGCAGAAGGCGATCGCGGGGTCGAGGAAGCCGCCGTGGCCGCGCGGGCGGTCGAGCATCGCGCTCGCGAGCGGCCCCTCCTCGCTGCCGAGGCAGACGCTCGCCGCGCTCGTCGCGGTGTCGATGCCGAGGACGATCACCGCGCGCCCTCCACCTGCCAGGGCGCGAGGGCGTCGGTGAGCTCGCCGAGGCGGCGGCGCCACATCGCCCCGTGCGCCCGCAGGGTGAGCCGGCGCGGCTCGTCGCCCTCGACGACCGGCGCGGCGGGGTCGGGCACGGCGAGGGAGACCTCGAGGTGGTCGGGTGGCAGCAGCGGGCGCACCGCGTCGCCCCACTCGACGAAGAGGACGCCGTCGACCTCCCCGATGCCGAGGTCCTCGACCTCGGCGAGCGCGTCGAGGCGGTAGACGTCGACGTGGCTCACCGGCAGCCGGCCCTCGTAGTCGCGCCGCAGCAGGAACGTCGGGCTCGTCACCCGCTCGGCGACGTCGAGCGCGGCCGCGGCGCCCTGGACGAAGCAGGTCTTGCCGGCGCCGAGCTCACCGGAGAGGCTCACGACGTCGCCGGCGGCGAGCACGCGCGCGACCGCCGCGGCGACGGCCTGCGTGCCCCCGACACCGGCGGTCTCGAGCTCCATGGTCCCGGACACCAGGCGGGCGCCTCCTCACGCTGCGGACAGGACGTCGAGTGTAGCCCCACGGTAGGCTGCGACCCCGCCCGCGGCGAGCCCCGCCGCGCCACGAGGAGTGACGGAGGAGCACGATGAGCGAGACGGCGCGACGCCTCGACGGGCTGCGACTCGGCACCGGCATCTCGCCGTCGCGGCGCGAGGAGATCCTCGACCTCTTCGCGCCGCTCGAGACCCAGCTCGCCCGTCTGCCCGCCGACGGCTTCGACGCCGAGCTCTCGGTCAAGGACGGCGACGAGGACCGCGAGCACAACAAGAAGATGCAGACGACGCTCGAGGTGTGGTCCTCCGGCGGGCACCGCTACGTCACGACCTCGCGCGAGCCCGACCTCGACCGCGCCCTCGTCGAGGTCCGCGACGACATGCGCCGCACGATCCGCCGCACCCTCGACCGCACGATCGACCGCAAGCGCCGCGCCGCCGAGCGCCGGCCCTAGCCGGTGGCCGACGCCGCGCCCCCGCACGGCCCCGACGGGACGGCCGCCGAGCCAGCCGCCAGCGGGGCCGCGAGCGAGCAGGCCGCCCCGCGCCGGCCCCGCCGGCTGCGCCGGGTCCTGCTCGTGGCCGCCGTCGTCGCCGGCCTCGCCCTGCTCGGCGTCATCGCCTGGGCGGGCACGCCCCGCACCCTCGAGGAGGACCGCTTCGAGGCCGTCATCGACGACCCCGCCATCGTCGTCGACGAGGGCGAGGGCTACCTGCGGCTCACCCCCGCCGATGCCGAGCCTGACCTCGGCGTCGTCTTCTACCCCGGCGCCCGCGTGCCGCCCGGCGCCTACGCCGCGACGTGGGCCGAGGTCCTGCGGCGCACCGACGTCACGGTCCTCATCCCCTCGGTGACGCTCAACCTCGCGGTCCTCAGCCCCAACCGCGCCGCCGACGTGATCGCCGCCGAGGAGGGCATCGAGCGCTGGTGGGTCGGCGGGCACTCGCTCGGGGGGACGATGGCCGCGAGCTACGCCAGCGACGACCCCGACGTCGAGGGTCTCCTGCTGTGGGCCTCCTTCCCGACCGAGGGCTCGGAGGTCGCCGCGCGCGAGGACCTCGTCGGCGCGTCGATCGCGGGCTCGCGCGACGGGCTCAGCACCCTCGAGGAGATCACCGCGCGCGCCGGCCTCCTGCCCGACGGCGTGCCGATCGAGGTCATCGAGGGCATGAACCACGCGCAGTTCGGCGCCTACGGCGAGCAGGCCCGCGACGGCGAGCCGACCCTCAGCGACGCGGAGGCCGCCGAGGCGCTCGCCGAGGTCACCGCCGAGGCGCTCGAGGCCGGCCGCTGAGCGCGCCGGGGGCTCAGGCCGCGGCGCGCACCGCCGCGCGGATCGCCGCGGCGACCGCGCTCGCGCCGAGGTCGGCGACGAGGTCGAGCGAGGCGGCGGTCCGGCCGGTCGCGAGGAGGAAGAGCACGTCGCCGTCGTAGCTCGTGTGCGCCGGGGTCACCGCCCGGGCCACGCCGGAGTGGGCGAGGTCGGCGGCACGGGCGGCGTCGGCCTTCGACAGCGCGGCGTTCGTCGCGAGGCAGCCGACGACGGTGTGCGCGCCTGCGCGCGGCACGGGACCGCGCGGGTAGCGGGGCTGCGCCGCCGGCGCGCGCGAGCCGGCGAGGAGCGCGCCGCGCTCGTCGAGGACGTCACCGAGGGCGTTGACGGCGACGAGCGCGCCGACGGTCACCCCGAGCGCGCTCGCCAGCGCCCAGCCCTGCCCTCCCGGGGAGGCGGAGGCGAGCCCGGCGCCCTTGCCCACGGTGCAGCCGGCGCCGACGCCGACCCGGCCCATCGGCGGGTCGCCCTCGCCGGCCGCCTCGCATGCCGCCCAGCCCGCCTCGGCGTCGGGGCGCGGGCTGTCGGGGCCGGTGAGGTCGAGGACGATCGCCGCGCCGACGATCGGCACCCGCGCGACGCCGACGTCGTGGCCGAGGCCGTGGGCCTCGCACCAGCGCACGACCCCGTCGGCGGCAGCGAGGCCGAAGGCGCTCCCGCCGGAGAGCACGATCCCGTGGCAGGCCTCCACCCGCCCGTTGGCCGAGAGCGCGGCGAGCTCACGGGTGCCGGGGGCCCCGCCGCGCACCGCCGCCGCGCCGAGGGTGCCCGGCGGAGGCAGGACGACGGTCGTGCCCGTCTCCCCGCCCGGCGAGGTCCACGTGCCGACCCGCACCCCGTCGACCCCGAGCGCCATCGAGCCCTCCCCTGTCGCGCCGCGACCCGCGGGGGCGGAGGCTACGCCGCCTGCGCCTCGAGCGTGCGCGCGATGAAGCGCGCCATCGCGTCGGTGACCGCCTCGGGGGCCTCGAGCATCGCGGTGTGGCCGGAACCCTCGATCGTGCGGACCTCGACGTCGGGCAGCGTCTCGGCAAGGCGTCCCGACAGCGGCGCGGGGGTCACCCGGTCGCGCGTGGCGCTGATGAGCAGCGTCGGCACCTCGAGCGCGGCGGCGGCCTCGACGAGGTTGACCGTCGAGAGGTGCGGCGCGAGCGCGCCGAGCACCGTCGGCGGGGTGCGCCGCAACTGGTCCTCGACGAAGGCGACGATGTCCGACGGCGCGTCGCGCGAGAGGCCGAATTGCCGCGTGAGCAGGTAGGAGAGGTCGGTCGGCGGTCGGTCCTCGGGATCGTCGGAGTCGAGGCGCCGTCGCGTGCGGCGCCCGCCGGAGACGCGCGCGTGCACGGTCGAGAGGACCGCCGACAACGAGGCGGCCAGCGCCCCGCCGATGACGAGGTTCGCCGCGGTGTTGACGAGGATGACCGCGCGCACGCGCTCGAGGAGCTCCGGGGACTGCTCGGTGGCGGCGAGCACCGACATCCCGCCCATCGAGTGCCCGACGAGCACGAGGTCGCCGGTCGGCGCGCACGCCTCGGCGACCGCGGCGAGGTCGCGCCCGAGCGCGGCGATCGTGTAGTCGCCCTCCGCCGCGCGGTCGCTCTGGCCGTGGCCGCGCTGGTCGTAGGCGACGATGCGGTAGTCCCCGCTGAACGCCTCGCGCTGGTAGTGCCACGTCGCCTGCGACAGCCCGACGCCGTGGGCGAAGAGCATCGTCGGCGCGCCACGCGCACCGGAGACCTCCGCGTGCAGGCGCGTGCCGTCCCCGGCGAGGACGTCGACGGGACGCCCGCGATGCGGGTTGGCGAGGACGTGGCTCTCGGCGACGGGGCCCTCCCCGAGGGTGCGCCGCTCGGCGAGGTAGCCCAGGGCCGCCCCACCCAGCGCGGCGCCCGCGAACGCCGCGATGCCGAACGCCCGGGACGGCATCAGCCGGTCCCTCCCCCGCCGGCCTCCGGGGTGCTCGGCCCGGACGGGCGCACCCGACCGCCCTCGAGGTAGCGCCGCGGCACGCGGGCGCCGACCCCGCAGGTGACCTCGTAGTTGATCGTGCCGAGCCACGCCGCCCAGTCGTCGGCGGTGACCCGCGCCGAGCCCTGCGCGCCGATGAGGGCGATCTCGTCGCCGGCCCGCCCGCCGTGCTCGCCGAGGTCGACGCAGAACTGGTCCATGCACACCCGACCGGCGATGCCGACGCGCCGCCCGCCGGTGACGACCTCCCCGCGGTTCGACAGCGCCCGCACGACCCCGTCGGCGTAGCCCGCCGGCACGGTGCCGAGCGTCGTCGCCGCGCTCGGCTGCCACGTCAGCCCGTAGCTCACGCCCTCCCCGGCGGCGAGCCGCTTGACGAGCGAGAGGCGGCTGTACCAGGCGAGCGCCGGGGTGAGCGGCACGTCGCCGGCGAGCCCCGGCGACGGCTCGAGGCCGTAGATCGCAAGGCCGGGTCGCACGAGGTCGTAGTGGGTCTCCGGCAGGTGCAGCGTGCCCGCGGAGTTCGCGAGGTGGACGACCGCCGGGCGCGCGCCGAGAGCACGGGCGCAGGCCAGGCCGCGCTCGAACGTCGCGGCCTGGGCGGCGATGAACGGATGGTCGGGCTCGTCGGCGACGGCGAAGTGGCTCCACAGCCCCTCGAGGGTCACCGCGCCGGCGGCCCCGACGCGCCGCAGCGCGTCCTCCCAGTCGGCCTCGGGCACGCCGACGCGACGCATGCCGGTGTCGAGCTTGACGTGCGCCCTCGCCGGCGGGCCACCGCTGGCGGCGGCGTCGAGGGCGGCGAGGAACGCCGCGGTGTAGACCGTCGGCTCGAGGTCGGCGGCGAGCAGCGCCGGGGCGGCCTCGGGCGGCGGCTCGGTCATCACGAGGATCGGCGCGTCGATGCCGGCGGCACGCAGGGCGCGCCCCTCCTCGACGAGCGCCACCGCGAGGCGGTCGGCGCCGCCGACCAGCGCCGCCTGCGCGCTCGGCACGAGCCCGTGGCCGTAGCCGTCGGCCTTGACGACGGCGATGAGCCCCGGCGCGCTCGCGTGCGCCTTGAGGGTGGCGACGTTGCCGGCGATCGCGTCGAGGTCGATCTCCGCCCACGTCGCGCGCTGCGCCGGCGGCTCGCTGCGGGCGCTGCGCGGCGCGCCCGCGGTCGCCGGGCCCGGCTCGAGGATGCGCGTGACCTCGCCGGCCGCGGTGGCCTCGGTGGTCCCGCTCATCGGCGTGGCCCTCCCCCGTCCCGACCGCGCAGGCGCGCCAGCGCCGGGCCGAGCGCCTCGGCGACCGCGCCGGCGGTGACGCTGCGGCCGTCGACCCACTCGGCGGCGCGCTCCCCCGCGCGCCCGTGGAGGTGCGCCGCCGCGGCCACGACGTCACCACGCTCCGGCGCTCCGGCGAGCGCCGCACCGAGCAGCCCGGAGAGCACGTCACCGGTGCCGCCGGTGGCGAGCGCCGCGGTGCCGCTCGCGGTGACGAAGACCCGCCCGTCGGGCTCGGCGACGAGCGTGCCGGGGCCCTTGAGCAGGAGCGTGGCCTGCCAGCGCTCCGCGAGCCCGGTGGCCTGGCTCGCCCGCGCTCCGTAGGCGTCGGGGCCGGCGAGCCGCGCGAGCTCGCCGGCGTGGGGGGTGAGCACGAGACGCGGGCTGGCATGGCGGCCGAGCGCAGCCGGCTCGTCGGCGAAGGCGTTGAGCCCGTCGGCGTCGAGCACGAGCGGCAGGCCGGCCTCGGCGACGACGCGGCGGACGAGCGCCACGGTCGGCTCGGCGAGACCGAGTCCCGGTCCGACGACGAGCGCGTCGGCGCGGTCGAGGGCGGCCTCGAGCGCCTCGTGGGCCGCGTCGGGCTCGGCGGGCAGGGCGAGGGTGAGCGCCTCGGGCACCGCGGTGGCGACGCTCTCGCGCGCCGCCGGCGTCGTCGCGACGGTCACGAGGCCCGCACCCCCGGCGAGCGCACCGCGGGCGGCGAGCACCGCGGCGCCGCGCATGTCGTCGGAGCCGGCGAGCACGACGACGGTGCCGCGGCTGCGCTTGTGCGCGCCCGCGTCCGGCGGCGGCAGCGCCGCAGCGGCGTCGGCGTCGTCGAGCACGACCGCGGCGGGATCGTCGTCGTCCTCGACGATGCCGAGGTCGCCGACGACGAGGTCGCCGCAGTGCCCGCGCGCCGGCCACAGGCGTAGCCCGACCTTCTCCGCGCCGAGGGTGACGGTGCGGGTGGCCACGACCGCCGGGCCGTCCACCGCGCCGGTGGCGGCGTCGACGCCGGTGGGGATGTCGCAGGCCACGACCGGCGCACCCGCGGCGGCGAGGGCCTCGACGGCCTCGAGGTAGGGCGAGCGCAACGCCCCGGAGGCGCCGGTGCCGAGCAGCGCGTCGACGACGACGTCGGCGCCGGCGACGGCCTGCCTCGGGTCGGCGACGAGACGGCCGCCCGCGGCGAGGAGGCGGTCACGCTGCACCGCCGGCAGGCCCTCGAGGGTGTCGGCGCCGTCGACGACGCAGGCGAGCGGATGCGCGCCGGCACGGCGCAGGAGCCGGGCCGCGGCGAGGCCGTCGGCGCCGTTGTTGCCCTTGCCGCAGACGAGCCCGACGCGCAGGCCGTAGGTGCGCCCGCCGACCTCACGCACGCTCCGGGCGAGGTGACCCGCGGCGCGCTCCATGAGGGCGTCCTCGGCCACACCACGCGCGAAGGCCCGCGCGTCCATCGCGCGCACCTGCTCCGGCGTGAACAGCGGTGTAGGCACGCCGCCATGCTAGTCGGTCGCTCCGCGCCGGCTGGGGCTCGCCGGCGCTCCTCCTCGGTCGAGCGCCGACGGGGCGACGAGAACCCTGGAGCACCGGTGGCATGTGGTTGTCCCCAGGTGGGGTGAGGGACCTTGGGGTGATGTCGGAGGGGTCTGGCATGATGCGGGTATGTCGAACATGCGTTCTACCACAGGGCAGGGT
>Ga0207421_10003694_pt1 | contig 18076 bp, 17 predicted proteins | sample SodLakKL_010_SED_4_FD_187542 | JGI IMG/M metagenome (GOLD analysis project Ga0207421, IMG submission 187542) | Alkaline sediment microbial communities from Lake Tanatar, Kulunda Steppe, Russia - 8KL_010_SED (SPAdes) (version 2) | ecosystem: Environmental > Aquatic > Non-marine Saline and... | reverse complement strand
ATTCTTGTTTTCCTTAGTGGTCTACAAGGCATTGATAAGCAATACTACGAAGCAGCACGCGTAGACTCTGCCTCAAAATCACGTGTTTTCTTAAAAATCACAGTTCCACTTCTTTCCCCTATGATTATGTACATCACGGTCACATCCTTTATCGGGGCGTTTAAAACATATACCGAAGTTATCGGTATGTTTGGTGAACGTCTTGGTCCTCCGGGTAACGACCGCGCCATGATTACCGTCGTTGCGCTCGTTTATCGTGCACTGGATCGTTCTGGTGTTCCAGGGGCACTCAGTGAAGCAGCCGCGGCTTCGCTTATCCTATTCGCTATCACACTCGTTTTTACCTTCGTCAATATGCAGGTAAGCAAAAAACGAGTGCACTACTAGGAGGTTAATTCATGGAAGAAGCATTATACGCTAGCGAAAAACAGGTCAAACGTAGACAGCGGATACGCTTGGCGTCTGTATATGCACTCATTACGCTATTTGCAATTTTCATTATCATTCCATTCTACTGGATGGTTATTACAGCATTTAAAACCATGCCCCAAGTCGAAACAGCGCCACCTATCTTATGGTTAAATCCTGCGGAGTGGCAATGGATTAACTTCAGTTTAGCCCTTGAACAAGCACCGTTCTTAAGGTATACGTTGAATACTGTTGTCGTCGCGGTAATCGCAACCATTGGTACTGTCATTACAACAATTCTTACAGCATTTGCGTTTGCACGTTTGAACTTTAAAGGGCGCGATGCATTGTTTATGGTATTCATCGCAACCATGATGATTCCAGGTGAGATTTTCGTTATTACCAACTACATTACAGTTTCACGTTTTGGTTGGGTAACACTTGATCAAACGTATTTTGATGCTGTGTTGGCAATGACGATGCCCTTTATGACGTCAATCTTCTTTATCTTCTTCTTGCGTCAAGCATTTAAGACCATCCCTGATGAGCTCTATTATGCGGCTAAAGTTGACGGTAAAACTGACTGGCAATATCTATGGCAAATCATGGTGCCAGTCGCAATTCCAACCATTACAACCATTACTATCTTGAATGCTATGAACACTTGGAACGCTTATATTTGGCCACGCCTTGTATCAATGGATGAGGAATACCAGCTTGTATCAAACGGTCTGCGTGATGCGTTTGACGACCAAGCGGGCCGCATCATGTATAACGAACAAATGGCCGCAGCCATTATCGTTACTGTGCCTCTAATCATTGCATTCCTGTTACTTAAGAAATATATTATGCGTGGTGTTTCACGTAGCGGAATCAAAGGGTAATTACCACAACCCACCAAAGAATTTTTGCAACTTGGTACTTTAAATTAAGACTCAATGTAAATTCATATATAATAAAATTAGAAAAGCTAAAAAATGAGGAGGAAAATTTTAATGAAAAAGCTTTTTGCACTATTTTTATCAGTTACATCAGTGTTTGTGCTATCAGCGTGTTTAGGCGGCACCGGTGGCGAAGATGTTGATGTAAATATCCCCGATGAATTTCCAGAAGAAGAGGTTGAAATCTTAATCTGGCATGCGTTTGGTGATGACAACATGGCATTGCTAGACAATATTTTTGATGACTTTGAGGATATGTATCCGAATGTCTCAATTCGCCACGTAGGTCAAGGTGGTTATGATGGACTCCGCGAATCAACAATCCAAGGTAACGTTGCGGGTTCAACACCAACCATGGTATTTGGTTATCCGGACCACTTTGTAGAGTACCTTCAAGGGAACTCACTTGTGCCACTTGATGATTATATTGACCATCCAGAACACGGAACAGATCTTGAAGACTTTGTTGATGGGTTCTTAGATGAAAACCAACAATATGTTGATGGTAACCAATATTCCTTACCGTTCGCTAAATCAACAGAAATGGTCGTTTATAACAAAACCGTTATGGACTACTTCGGCATTGAAATTGGTACAGAACGCTTCCTAACTTGGCAAGACATCCAAGATATCGCTGACGATATCGTATGGGATGAAGAAGCTGTTCAAGCATTGACAGACTTTGACACAGTTGAAGAATTTGAAGATGAGTTTGAAGCAGGGCAACCACATATTATCAATATTGACTCTGCCGCAAACTTCTTTATCAACTCACTCTCACAGTGGGGCTTAGAGTATACTAATGCTGAAGGTGAAATTCTCTTTAGCAACCAAGACACTTATGACATGCTCTCTTATTACAAAGACTTAATGGATGATGACATTCTTTCACTTCCAATCGAATGGGACGAGCAATACGGTTCCTTGCCATTTAAAGATGGTGACGTACTGATGAGCCAAGGTTCTACAGCCGGTACACGCCATAATATTCCTGATCAAGAAGACGGTGTATTTGGCACATTTGAAATGGGTGTAGCGCCAGTTGTTCAGTATGATGAAGACAACATGGCCGCTATCCAACAAGGTCCAAACCTTGCCATGATGGCAGACACGACAGACGAAGAACGTCTTGCTGCTTGGTATTTGATGGAATTCATGACTAATACTGAAAATACCGCATACTTCTCTCAAAACACTGGCTATGTTCCTGTACGTGATAGCGCGTTTGAAGACCCAGATTATGCTGAATTCCTAGAAATTGGTCAAGCCGATCCTGATGACTTAAGTGATGAAGAACTTAACCAACGTCCATTCTCAATGGCCGCAAATGTTGCAGAATCTCAATCAGATATCTATGCGTTTGAGCCTCCATTTGTTGGACGCGTTACATCATCCAATGCTCGCTTAGAGTCTGAATTGCTTGTAGAAGGTATTTATGCAGGCACACGTGACATTGGAGAATCAATTAACCGTGCGCTTGGAGAATTGCAACAAGACGCAGTGGACTTTGATTAATTTTTAAAACAAAATGAAGAAATCACCCTTGTAACCTCAAGGGTGATTCCCTTCATGCACCAAGCGCTTTCAACGATTGATTGAATCTTGCACAAAAAGAAAAAGTATTAACAGAATAAACAAAACGGGAGGAAAACTTAATGAAAAAGTTATTTATGCTTGCCCTTCTTCTTGGTTTTTCGTTTACGCTCGCCGCATGTAATGGCGAAGAAGAAGACGATGATGAGGCTTTACTAGAAGAGGCTGCAGAAACACTTGCAATTTATAGCACTGATATTAACGATATTCGCGGTAATTTCCGTGTTCCTACACAGGGCCGCAATGATGTAAGTATTTCCTGGGATGTTTCTCCATCTGATATTTTAGAGTTGGGTGAAACGTATGAAGGTGATATGGATGAGCAGTTGATTCGTGTAAACCGTCCGGACTATGAAGATGGAAATGTTGATGTTACATTGACTGCTACGTTATCACTTGGTGATTATGAAACCACAGTTGACTTTGAAGGTATGGTTCGTGCCATGGATGAAGGGACTGCAGTCTATGATAGTTTTGCTGATCTTTATGAGAATGCTGAAACCGGTGATACTGTAGTTGTTACTGGTACAGTCGTTCATAAAGTTGGCGGCGGATACTTCCTCTGGGACGGCGAACAAGGCTTTAGCGTTTACGGTGGTGGTGACGTAGAACTTGGTGATGAAGTCGAAGTTATGGGCGAATATGACAGTTATTATACGTTATACCAAATCGGTGGCCCTGACAATGAAGATGTGATTTCATCAGGTAATGAATATAGTGTTGATGCCATGGGCATTGAAGAATCTTCTGTTGAGGAATTCATGAACATTGATTCAAGCGATAAAGGTATTCACGGTATGCCCCATCGTGTTGAAGGCATGATCGTTGAAGGCGACCTTGCAGATACTGGCTTTACTAACTATTATATTCAAGATATTGATGACCCTGACAATTTCATTCTTATGTATCACGCACAAAATGAAGGCGCACTTGATTGGCTTGGTGACAACCTTGGTGAATATGTTTCACTCACTGTATCACTTTATGCTGATCACGCTTCAAATGGTAAATTAGGATTCTTTGATGAAAACAACTTTGAATATGAAATTCTCGACGTTGATGTTGATGCCATGCTCAATATCGGTATTCAAGAAGTTGAAGATATGAGTTTCATTACAGCTGGCGATGATGTAGAATTCCCAACAGAACTTGAAAGTGGTCATACATTCTCGAACTGGACATCTGGTAATGTAGATATCCTTAATGATGATGGTGAAGTTGTAGACCGCCCTGAAGAGTCAACAACCGTTACATTCACAGCAGACGCTGAATATGAATTTGATGGTGAAACGGCTACAGGTGAGGCTGAAGTCGACGTTGTTGTAGTGGGAACAGAGACAACGAATGTTGATGAAACCTTAAACTTAGATGATGGTGAACATGTTCACACTGAAGGTATTGTGACTGGTTTCTCCTATTCACAACTAGGTTTCTTCATGCAAGATGAAGACGGCACACCCATCTTTGTTCGTGGCTTCGACCGTGATGAAGATTGGATCAATGAACTAGAAGTCGGTAACAAAGTGACTGTATTTGGTACCCTTGACCGCTACAGTCAACACGGTAACAATCAACGACAAATTACGGATGACAAATTGCTAACAAGCAATGATGAAGGCGATCATGATTTATATTATGAAACCGATTATTCCATGGAAGATATCGTTGATGCTTTTGTTCCGTATGATGACGATGAAGAAGAAGGACTCCGCGGCGGCTACATCTCAAATCGTCTATTCACTGTAGAAGACGTATCATTTGACTTCGAAGACTTTGGAGATGCAAACTACCAAATCGGTGATGACGATGAAGAAGGTAACATTATCTTCGATATTGATCAATTAGAAGATGACTTTGACATTGATTATGACCTTGATATGGAATTTGAATCGCTGTCATTCATTGTTCAAGATATTCACTTTGGCAACCATCGTGTGGTTGTAACCGATTATGAACTTGCTGAATAATTGATACAATTAAATTTTTGCAGGCATATCCCCGGATATGCCTGTTTTTTTGTTTTAAAATCTTCCATTTATGTTATTATATAATGATAATGTTTAAAACAAGGTGGATATATATGTCAAAAAAGATAGTTGTAATGGCTTTATTTACATTAATAGTCATCATCACAGCTTGCAGCAGTGAACCATCCTTGCCTGATCTTGAAGGCATGACGCGTGATGAGATTGAAGAGACCTTGAATGATGAAGGATGGGAAGTTAACTTCAATGTACGAAGCGCGATTACAAAAGATGAATCGTATATGTTCGTTGAATATGGACAAATTCTTGAAAACCAAGACTTTGTAACAGTGATTATAAGCGGGGAAGTGTTCGATCCTGACTTATATTTTGAACCTATTGATATGGACTATGATGGTCCCAAACTAGAGTCTCATTATTTTGATGAGCCTTATTATACTTATGATGATGAGGAAGATGTGTATATTGGTGGTGGGGGCGCATTTGAAGTTACATACGACCAAAGTGGTTGTATTGATGGTGATACGACCGTGTTCACCTATCCTGAAGAAATATATGAACGCATTGAATCTAACACGCCAAGTGTCCGTTATCTAAATATGGATACGACTGAAACCTGGCCACCTGGTGAAGAAGAAGAGTGGGGGCAGCCTGCAACACAATATGTGTGTGATGTATTAGATGATGCATATAACATTGTGCTTCAAACCGATCCTGGCGATAATTTGCTGGGGAATTATGGCCGTTTGCTAGCTTGGGTTTGGGTTCAACCGTCTGAAGGGGACGAATATGAACTCTTAAACTACAATATTGTACGTCAAGGCCTTGCCAATGTTGCGTTTGAATTTGGGGCCGGTGAAACCGATGCAACTATCTATGATGACATTCGCTACAATGAATGGATGCACATTGCTGAAGATCGGGCTGAAGAAGATGAACTGGGTATGTATGGCGATCTTTTAGATCCATATTGGGACTATGACAATGATCAGCCCCATCCAGAACGCTGGCCCAATTAAAAGACAAATGCTATGATTTGAGGTGCGGACCATGTATGACATTTTATTAGAGAAAATTGCACAATATGATACCATCATCATTCATCGCCATATTCAACCAGATTTGGATGCGCTTGGCTCACAATTCGGCCTTAGAGGTATAATTCATGATAATTTTTCTGATAAACAGGTATATGTTGTTGGAGATATGAATGAATTTAGTTTCTTTGGAGACATGGATAGTGTCGATGATAAACACTTTTCTGAAGCGCTCATTATCGTTACAGATGTTGCCGGTAAAGATAGAGTGAGCGATAACCGTTTTCTTTTAGGTAAAGAGAAAATTGTTGTTGACCATCATAAGAATGATACGGACTTTGCAGACTATTTCATCAGCGATTCTGATCAAATTGCAACATGTCAAATGTTAACCGAAATGGTCATCAAACATAATCTTAAGATCGATAACAACACCGCAACATATTTATTTGGTGGGTTGGTCAGTGACAGTGGGCGTTTCATGTATGCAGCCACAACCCATCAAACATTTGAAGCTGCAGCTTTTTTGGTTAAAAAAGGGGCTAGATTTCGCGAAGTCTATGAAAATCTCTACACAGAAGATTATAGTACCAAGCGACTCAAAGGGTATTATATCAATAACTTTGAGACTACTAAAAACAATGTTGCTTATATGAAAGCCACCCAGGAATTAAAGGAAAAGTTCAACGTTTCAACATTTGCGCTTTCACGCGGGATGGTGAATCAAATGGCTGGGATTAACGGCATTCCCATTTGGGTCAACTTCACAGAAAGTGAAGATGGAAACATTCAGTGTGAACTGAGAAGCAAAGAAGTGCCTGTTGTCGATATTGCAAAAAAATATGGCGGTGGAGGACATGCACTGGCTTGCGGCTGTACACTTAAACACTGGGAAGAAACAGAAGCCTTGCTCAATGATCTCGATAAAATAGCAGAGAGGATTCAAACACATGAATAAAGAAATATTAACGCAAATCCATCAAAAGATTAAAGCATATAAAAAAATAATTATTTTACCCCATGCTCGACCAGATGGCGATTGCATGGGGACAGCATTTGGCATGAAAGACATCATTCAAACGACATATGAAGACAAAACAGTATATGTCAGCGGTGAAGAGGCAGAATACACTAAATTTTTGGGCCGTGTTGATACCATTGAAGATGATGTTTTCAAGGACGCATTGGTTATCGCGGTCGATACCGCCAGTCAAGACAGAATTGCTGATCAACGCTATGACCAAGGTGACTTTTTGATTAAAATAGACCATCATATAAACGTTGCACCTTATGGTGATATAGAGTATGTAGATACCAATCGTCCATCCGCAACACTCATTATCCTTGATTGGTTTTACTTATTTAAAGATGAACTTCGCATGAGCCAAAAAGGGGCACAAGCTTTATATACCGGAACCTTAACAGATACAGGGCGATTTAAATATGCTGGTGTTGATGGGGACACCTTTAGACGTGTTGCATTGCTTTATGACAATGGTTTAAACTCACAGGAAGTGTATGGACACCTTGATACAAAAAGCGAAGCATTGGTCCGTTTTAAAGGGTATGTGCTTTTAAATTATCAGAAAACTGAGCACGGTGTCGCATATATTAAAATCACGCACGAGTTGATTGAAAAATATGGTGTAACCATAGAAGAAGCATCCAGTCTCGTCAATGAACTCAGCGTATTTGAAGATTGTCCTGTATGGGCGCTTTTTGCGGAATATGAAGAAAAAATTGTGCGTGCACGCTTGCGCAGTAAAGGACCAGCCGTCAACATACTTGCCAATAACTACGATGGTGGGGGTCACGCCATGGCCAGTGGTGTCAATCTCGGCACATGGCAACGTGCTGAAGAAATTCTTAAAGATCTTGATAAGCTTGCAAAAGACTATAAAGAAGCGACCTAAGCGCTTCTTTTTCTTTGACTGGGTAAAAAAGCAGTTTTCCTTGCAAGTTGAAATGTATTATTATATAATACGTAAGCGTATAAATTGAAGAGGTATGTGTTGAGATATGAGTAAGGTTAGTGTTGATTTTCAAATAGACAACAAATCACAAAGCCAATCGTTTCAAAGTGATGGAATTTTAAAAGACAACACGCTTATTTTTCACGATGAGAAAAAGCAAAAACATCGTTTGACTTTTAAAGGTGACACCCTTTTTTATCAAAGAGACGGTGACCCATCGTTTGAATTTGAATTCTGTGAAGGTCAAACGACGAATGGTGATTATTTTGTTGGAGATCACTCTATGTCATTTTCTATACAAACCCATAAATTCACCCATAAAAATAAGGCGGTCTCACTCACTTATACTCTCAAACAACAAGACATCGTTGTCACACACACTGAATTATCATTAACGTACCATTATGTGCAGGAGGCATAACCATGGATGTGAAAGAAAAAAGCTTAATTAATTTGGCTGAAGACCATTTAAAACAAAACAAAGAGCCCATCAACCTTTATGAACTGTTCAACACGGTTGTGGACCAAAAAGGTCTTGAACTGGCCGATCCTTCAAAAACCCTCAACGACTTTTATGCAGAACTTGCGGCAAGCGCAAAGTTTGTCTATACGGGTGAAAATACGTGGGATCTAAAAAGTAACCAACCGATTGAACAGTGGGATAAAGACGGGTCTGACTTCAAAGAATTTAAAGAAATTCATGATGAAGAAATGGACCGTCGCATTGAGGCAGAGAAAGAACGTGAAAAAGCGCACCAAGCAATGCTTGAAGAGCGTCGCGAACGTGAAGAAGCTGCCAAACTTCGCGAGGAAGAAGAACGTGCACTTGAAAATGCGAAAACACAACAAGACTTGAGCGAAGATGACGACCCATTTGCGGAAGACTTTGAAGACTTGGGCAGTCTTGAAGATGATATTGTTCCAGAAGATGAGTTTGAAGAAGAAGTCGATATCCTAGAACAAACAAACGAAGATGAAGACGAGGAAGAAAAAGAAGAGGACGAGAAATACCTTGAATACCTCGATGATTACGAAGACGAATACGATAAATAAACTTCATAAAGCTTGAGGGGATGTTTTGCCATGCCTTTCAAGCTTTTTATTTTGTGATATAATGGTTCTAAATGACAAGGAGGAACGTGAATGTTAGCGAAACAAACATTGGAAAAAGTAATCAATGAAGCACTGGAATCCCAAGCGGATTTCGCAGAAGTTTTTGTTGAAAAAACGGTCCAAAACAGCATTGCCATGCAAAGTGGTAAAATCGAAAATGCAGTCACCAATGAAAAGTTCGGTGTTGGTGTCAGGGTCGCAAAAAAACACAACGCAGTATATGGCTATACCAATGATGCAGATGAAGCGTCATTGGTGTCATTGGCTAAGAAACTTGCGACTTCGTTTGAGGGAAATCGTGTGAGAGAAACGATTAAACTTCCTGAGATGAAATCTGGCAACAAACATACGGTAAAACGCAATCCTTCAGATGTTGATGCAAAGGAAAAAACATCGATTGTAAAAAATGCAGATGCGGCAGCCCGCGCATACAGTGAAGAAATTAAACAAGTGAATGTAAGTTATCTTGATTCAGTTCAGGATGTATGGATTGCAAGTAGCGAGGATATCTACACCAACGACCAACGTGTTCGCACACGTCTTGGTGTGGCTTCCGTTGCAAAAAATGACAAAGATATGCAGATGGGATTCAACGGTCCAGGTGCGTCTAAAGGTTTTGAATTTTATGATGAAATCGATGTTGATGCCGCTGCAAAGGAAGCATCACGTATCGCGGTGACCATGTTACATGCAGATGAAGCCCCAAGTGAAACCATTCCAGTTGTTGTTGACAATGGCTTTGGCGGTGTGATTTTTCATGAAGCGTGTGGTCACAGTTTAGAAGCTACATCAGTCGCCAAAAATGCCAGTGTTTTCAGCGGGAAAAAAGGTGAAAAAATTGGTAGTGAATTGGTAACAGCGATTGATGATGGAACGATTGATAATGCTTGGGGGAGCCAAAACTTCGATGATGAAGGTCGCCCACAACAACGTCGTGTACTCATTAAAAATGGTGTATTGAACACTTACATGGTGGATTATTTAAATGGAAAGCGTATGAATGAAGCCTCAACAGGCTCATCAAGACGTGAGTCATATCGTTATGCACCCACATCTAGAATGACCAATACTTATATCGACAACGGTGAGTCTACTTTTGAAGAAATTATCGCCGCAACCGATTATGGGCTTTATGCGAAAAAAATGGGAGGCGGCAGTGTTCAGCCTTCTACAGGTGATTTTAACTTTGCGGTCATGGAAGGCTATATGATTCGTAATGGAAAAATTGCTGAACCGGTTAAAGGCGCTACATTGGTTGGTACCGGTAAAGATGCTTTACAAAAAATTGACATGGTTGGAAACAACCTGCTTCGTGCTCAGGGCATGTGCGGATCACTTTCAGGCTCTATCCCTACAGACGTTGGTCAGCCAACCATTCGTATTTCGAATATCACTGTAGGCGGAAGAAAGGGGAGTGCCTAATGAATTTTGAACAGCTTTTTAAAAAGGCAAAAGAAAAAAACATCGAAGCGATACAAGCTGAACTCTCAGAAGCTGAGTCTTTGAACTTTCATGTATTTAACGGTGAAATGGATAAACATCAAATTGCGGACACCAAAAAATTGAAACTCAAAGCCATCGTGAATGGCAAAATGGGAAAATTTGTGACAGAAGACATTGATGAATCCAAAATGGATAATTGGATTGACGCCCTATTAGATAGTGCCAAAGCCGTTGAATCCGAAGATGAAGTTTTCATTTATGAAGGCGACAGTGAGTATAAAGATATCGATCTCTTTAATGAATCAAAATTGAACAAGTTGTCACATGAAGATAAAATTCAATTGGTCCATGATCTTGAACAAAAAACTAAGGCACTTGATGAACGGATTCAAATTTCCCAGTCATTTTATGGTGAATCATCAAGCATAGTGACATTGAAAAACTCCAAAGGGCTGAATTTACAAAAACGGGTTAAAAACGCCGTCATTGGCGGGGATGTTGTCGCAAGAAACAGTGACGATTCAAGAAATGCTTTTGATTTCATTCAAAGCAATGACCCTGCTGATTTTGATCTTGATAGTCTTGCGCATAACATTGTCTCTAGAGCGACTGCGTTGCTTGGAGCGAAAAGTCTTAAATCAGGACGGTATGACATTTTACTTGAAAATCGAGCCAGTGCAAGTTTACTGACTGGCTATCTTGGCATGTTCAAAGCTGAAAATGTCCAAAAAGGCATGTCTAAACTGGCAGGTAAGGTCGGACAATCAGTTGCGAATGAACAAATTAGCATGATAGAGAACCCTTTTATGGAAAAAAGCTCTAAAAGTGGTGGTTTCGATGATGAAGGTGTCGCAACTCAGTACAAAAAAGTTATCGATCAAGGAAAGCTAATCACATTCTTTTATGACTTGAAAACTGCAAAAAAGGATAATCATGCACCCACTGGCAACGCATTTGGTGGGGGGATTAGTCCAACCAACTTCTATATCGAAAACGGTAAAGACGATGTTGAAAAGTTAATTGAAACAATGGATGAAGGCTTATTTGTTACATCCTTACAAGGCATTCATTCAGGTACAAATGCTGTAAGTGGTGATTTTTCACTACAAGCCAGCGGATTTTTAATCAAAAACGGAAAAATTGAAAGACCAATTGCACTTTTCACTGTTGCAGGCAATTATCTTGATTTGCTTAATAGTGTTAGCACACTTGGTAATGATCTTAAGTTTTCCATGAATTATATCGGAAGTCCCACACTAAAGATTGACTCTATGGTCGTCTCAGGAGAATAATCCCTACCCTTGCCGTTACTAAGCGGCAAGGGTTTTAATTGAAAACGTTAACTTGACCGATTTGAGCCACTTTAGTTTACACACATACCGTCTTAGGGTATAATACGTTTGATAAATTTAATTGAGAATTCGTACTCATAGGAGGAAATTAAATGCGTTTAGTAAATGCAGGACATATTCTTAAAAAAGCACGTAAAGAAGGATATGGTATTGGTCAATTTAACATCAACAACTTAGAGTGGACGCGCGCAATCTTAGAGGTTGCACAAGAAAAACAATCCCCGGTTATTTTGGGTGTCAGTGAAGGTGCCGCAAAATACATGACTGGCTTCAAAACTGTTGTCGGTATGGTTGAAAACATGATTGAAGCACTTGATATTACAGTCCCTGTTGCAATCCACTTGGACCACGGTTCATATGAAGGCGCCAAAAACGCCATTGCGGCAGGTTTCTCATCGGTAATGTTTGATGGATCACACTATGATATTAAAGAAAATCTTCAAAAAACAACAGAAATTGTTGATTATGCGCATATGTATGGCATCAGTGTAGAAGCGGAAGTCGGAAGCATTGGCGGCGAAGAAGATGGTGTCACAGGAACAGGTGAAGTCGCTGATCCTGAAGAATGCCGCCAAATTGCTGCTTTAGGTGTAGATTTCCTAGCAGCGGGCATCGGAAACATTCACGGTCCTTATCCCGAAGACTGGAAAGGCCTTGATATGGGTGTTTTAAAAGAGGTCGGGGAAACGACGGACCGTATTCCACTCGTTTTACATGGTGGAACCGGCATTCCAGATGACCAAGTAAGTGAAGCCATATCTTATGGTGTGTCCAAAATTAACGTCAACACAGAAAAACAATTGGTATTCACACAAGCCATTCGTGACTATATTGAGGCAGGCAAAGATAAAGAGAGTAAAGGCTTTGACCCGCGTAAAATCTTAAAACCTGGCGTAGAAGCGATTAAAGAAGTCGTCAGAGAAAAGATGGATCTTTTTGGCTCAACCAATAAGGCCTGAGGAGGGATTTCACATGGACCAATTCCAAGTTGTTCTTAAAGATTATGCAAATTGGAAAATGGAAAATGTCGAAACGCTTGAGAAACTTAAGGCTAATGATTCTCTTATTTACGATCGGTTAGAACCTGTCTATAAAGTATTAAATAAGATTTATGATATGGCGGTTGAAGAACAAGAACTCAGCGAAGACTTACAAACCATTTTTCAAGTCGGTTTGAATTATATCCATTCCCAATTTGAAGTCATTAAAGTTTACTACGAAAAACTTTTCGGTTCTGACTGCAGTCGCTTTGAAAAATACACACCGCTGGTTGGCTATTTATTATTTATCAGTGACTTCAGGGCTGATTTAGAAGACTATGAAGAAACGTTGGATTTCGAAGATTTGAACGATGTTGAGACATTGATTGAAAACATGGTTGCAGAAAAAGATGTCAATTTCCAATACGCTGCGGATCGATTGAATAAAGCGGTACAAGATATTATATATCAATTGGACTTTGAATACGTAAGTATTATTGATATCTTTGTGGAAATTGCTGAAAATCTCGATGTTGATCTCTCGACGCATCATAGCCCTTATGTTGTAGGAAAAGAAGTTTAATCTTCAGATAGGGAGACATATATGGGGTTAATTAGAGACATTAAATCAGTCAAACAAAAAGATCCTTCAGCACGCCATGCGCTTGAAATCATATTAACCTACAACGGCATGCACGCGATTTGGATTTACAGACTCTCACGCGTTTTATGGAAAATAAAGTTAAAGCTAATTGCGCGGATTATAAGTACCTTAAACCGCTTTTTAACAGGTGTGGAAATTCATCCCGGTGCTTATATCGGTAAGGGTGTGGTCATCGACCACGGAACCGGCGTTGTCATTGGTGAAACTGCACAAGTTGGTGACAATTGTTTGATTTATCACGGGGTTACCCTTGGTGGAACCGGTAATGAAAGTGGAACAAAGCGCCATGCAACAATCTGTGATAACGTTATGGTTGCTGCTGGTGCCAAAGTTCTTGGTAACATTAAAGTAGGCGCAGGCGCCAAAATTGGTGCAAATGCCGTTGTACTTAATGATGTTCCGGAAAATGCCACTGCAGTGGGTATTCCTGCACGCATCATTTATACAAAGGATGTTAATCAAACAGTATGTTCCTTGAGCAATAAACAACTCAATCAATGAAAAAGGAGTGAAAATTCACTCCTTTTTTTAATTGAAATCTTTGAATAAATCAGTGGATAAATACCGTTCTCCATTGCTCGGAGAAACCGTTAAAACACTATCTTCCGGATGTTTTTCAGCAACTTTTAGTGCAGCTGCTACATTGGCACCAGTGGATATGCCTGCGAATATGCCTTCTTCTTGAGCGAGTCTTCTGGCCATTTTGAGTGCGTCATCATTACTTATTGTGTGAACAACATCATAAATATTTGTGTCTAATATATGTGGGACAAACCCAGCACCAATGCCTTGAATTTTGTGCGGACCTGGTGCTTTCCCGCTTAAAACGGCAGAATCTTCAGGTTCTACAGCGTGAATCGAAATATTATTGTAATGATTTTTAAGTTTGGACCCAACCCCCGTGATGGTCCCGCCAGTTCCAACACCAGCCACAAAATGGTTTAAGCTTTCAAAGTCATTAATTATTTCCAAACTGGTTTGTTCGTGATGGATTTTAGGGTTATTAGCATTATCAAATTGCATTGGCATAAAATAGCCGTGTTCCTCACTTAAAGTTTTGGCCTTTTCTATGGCGGCTTTCATTCCTTTTGTCCCATCTGTAAGCAATAACTGTGCACCATATCCTTGCAATATTTTGCGCCGTTCAATACTGAGTGTGTCAGGCATGGTGATGATCAGATGATAGCCTTTTGAAGCACATACAAGTGCCAAACCTATGCCAGTATTGCCGCTGGTGGGTTCAATGATGGTGTCACCAGGTGTGATTTTTCCTTCTTTTTCAGCAGCTTCTATCATACTTAGGGCTATGCGGTCTTTGACACTGCCACCGGGGTTGTACCATTCAAGTTTTAAATATACATTTTGATTAGTCTTTGTGATGCGTTTTAATTTAACAACTGGTGTATTACCAATTAATTCATGAATTTGATTTTTCACCACTTTTCATACCTCGCTTTCCATTTCTCATTATATGAAAAAATAGTTTTTAGTGCGAATAATATACTAAAAAACCATTGCATTTAGCAAAGTGTATAGAAACACTAAAGCTCAATGCAATGGTTTTATTTTATTTATTAACGTTGACGCATGTGGGGGAAGAAAATAACATCACGTATTGACTTTGAACCAGTTAGTAACATGATGAGACGATCAATCCCAATGCCTAGCCCGCCTGCAGGGGGCATTCCATATTCAAGTGCCTCGACATAATCATGATCCATTTCATTGGCTTCTTCATTTCCGAGGTCTTTTTCTTTTAGCTGTGCTTCAAAACGTTCTTTTTGATCGATTGGATTATTTAACTCACTGAACGCATTGCCATATTCACGACTGTCTATAATGAGCTCGAAACGATCTGTAAAACGCGGATCATCCACGTTTTTCTTAGCTAAAGGAGAAATTTCTATAGGGTGTCCATAAACGAATGTAGGCTGAATAATAGTCTCTTCAACATAAGTTTCAAACAATAAATTGAGTATATGACCAGTCCCAGTGTAATGTGGAGGGACGTCTAGCCCTTTATCCAGCGCAAACTGTTTAGCTTCTTCGTAGGTGATGTCTTGACGCCAAAAATCAATGCCAAGTTTGTCTCTTACAGCATCTGCCATGTGTAGACGTTGCCACCCTGAAGATAGGTCAATCTCTTTTTCATCATACGTGATTTTTGTTGTACCTAAAGTTTCCTGGGTCACACGGGTGATAAGGTCTTCTGTTAATTCCATCATTGATTCCATATCACCGTATGCTTCATATAACTCCATCATCGTAAATTCAGGGTTATGTTTGATGGAAATCCCTTCATTTCTAAAGGTTCTACCAATTTCAAACACACCTTCAAAGCCACCTACAATTAAACGTTTCAAGTATAGCTCAGGTGCAATTCTAAGATAAAAAGGCATATCAAGTGCGTTATGATGTGTTTTGAAAGGGCGCGCCGCAGCGCCGCCTAAAATGGGGTGAAGAATAGGCGTTTCCACTTCAATATACCCTTTATCTTCCAGGTAACGCCGAATACTTTTAATGATTTTTGAACGAAGCACAAAAGTGTTCCGGGTATCTTCGTTAACCATTAAATCAACATAACGTCGGCGATACCGTTCTTCAACGTCTTTAAGCCCATGATATTTTTCTGGAAGAGGTCTTAGGGATTTTGTCAAATGGGAAAATGATTGAACACGGATGGAAAGTTCACCCATTTTTGTTTTCATAATATACCCTTCAACGCCGACAATGTCGCCAAGGTCTGCCTTGTTAAAGACATCGAAGGTTAATTCATCGAGATCATCCTTGCGGACATAGATCTGCAGTTGACCATGTTGGTCCATAATATGCGCAAATCCAGCTTTACCTTTTCCCCGCTTGGTCATAATCCGTCCAGCAATTTTCAAGTTTGCCTTTTCCATATCAGCCAATTCTTCTTTAGAATATTGCGCGTATGCTTCTTTAACCTTTTCAGTATTTGTATTTCGGTCAAACCGTTCACCAAAAGGCGTGATGTCGTATTCTTCAAGTTGTTTGAGTTTTTCTCTTCTTACTTGTTCTTGTTCACTGAATTCAGCCATAATATATCTCCTACTCTGTAGCCATTTCTAATGTTTCCAAATTTTCATACATAATCGTAATATAATTGTGATTCATGATTAACTCATCGTTGGTTAAACGTTCGAGGGGATGAAGCTCCAAGCGTTCTGTGAAGTCTCTGACATCACGAAGTTCACTTAGCAATGTTTCTCCAGCTGGGGATGCAGCATTTTTTTCAAAGATAACATACTGAATATCATAATCTTGTGCAAGTTCAATAAATGCCTCGTAATCTGTAGGAATCGACTCATCTTCATGCGCATGCGAATTGAGTGTAAATGGGTAAATCTCAACATCAAAAGCCCGTTCAAAATACGTAAATAATTTTACATTTGTAATAAGGGGTGTTTGCGGATTATCAAGGGTTTCGTTATAGTCATCCAAAAGTTTTTCTAGTTGTTTGGAAAGTTTAACATAATTATTGTCCAGTATGTTTTGTTGGGATTCCTCTTCGTAATAATCTTTCAAATAGTCATAAACAATTTCCGATGCTTCAATCATACGGTTTGGATCGAGCCAGAAATGCGGATCAGGCATTTCTTCAATATCCTCATCGTCGTGATCATCATGGTCGTTGTGATCATCATGGTCGTTGTGATCATCATGGTCGTTGTGATCATCATGGTCGTTGTGATCATCATGGTCGTGAATTAATTTTACATCAATATAATTGATATAATCTTCCAATTTAACCATGTTGACTTGTTCGCCTTCAAAAGTAGAGGTCATATTAGAATCGATGTAAGGATCGAGTCCACCGCCAACATAAAATAGAAAATCAGCGTCCTGCATAGCAATGATGTCTTGTGCCGCCCAATCGATTGATTCACCGTGTTGTTGTGAACCAGGAACATATCGCACATCTGCAATACCCTCACTCAAGGATTCTAAAATGAACATAACAGGATATGATGTTACATAAATGGTGTGTTCGCTCTCGTCGTTGTCATTGCACGCATAAAGTGTGAACATTAAAAGCAACACAAGTGGAAACAGTAATATTTTTTTCATATACTTTACCCCTCTTGAGATATGATTTCATACATAAGTCTTGCGTCTTCTTTTTTTGTAGATTCACTTAAACGTGACACCTTTAATTTTAGTGTTTTGTCTCCATAGCGAACCTGCAATATGTCACCAACATTGACAGTTGTACTTGATTTTGCAATTTTATCGTTAATTAAGACACGCCCTGAATCGCTGATTTCTTTAGCGACGCTGCGTCGCTTGATAATACGGGATACTTTTAAGAATTTATCCAAACGCATAGGGAATCTCCATTCGCTTTAAAAGAGGATGCGCACATCCTCTTTTATTTGTTATTCATTCTTGTTTTCGCTGTCATCAGGTGTTTCAGAGGATGTTGAGTCTTCATCTTCTTCAGTTTTTTGTTTGTATCTTTCTTCATTGTATTGTGAAGAATCAGCCAAATCTTTTTGTTCTTTTTTCTTTTGTTCTAAGCGCTCTAATTGTCCTGTATCAACAATTTCCATAATTTCTTCACGT